>Ga0182240_100214_pt1 | contig 23664 bp, 17 predicted proteins | sample hydfrates4_PW_90_FD_145594 | JGI IMG/M metagenome (GOLD analysis project Ga0182240, IMG submission 145594) | Subsurface microbial communities from deep shales in Texas, USA - hydraulic fracturing test 4_PW_90 | ecosystem: Environmental > Aquatic > Deep subsurface > Shale gas/oil reservoir >...
TGGTAATAAAACTAAAGCAGCTCAAATTTTAGGGATTTCTAGAAAGACTTTATATAACTGGATTAAAAAGTATAAAGATGACAAAGAAGTTGCAGACTTAGTTGAGTAATTACACAACAAAAATGTGAAGATTACTAAGAATACACAAAATAAAGAATATTATAATATTTAAACCAGTAAAGACTCTTTTTTAAGGAAAGTTTTTACTGGTATTTTTATTTAAAAATAAAAATAAAGCATTAAATATAAAAAGATTGATATAAATTTCAATAAATTATTTTCTTAAATAAGATTTATTATTGATAATTTTCAAAAAATATATTTTTTATTTTAATTTATTAAATATTACTTTTCTGGTATGAAAATTGCATTAAATATAGGTGGCATGCCTGGTTATTAATTATTTTAGCTTTGGGGGTGAATAAGAAAAGGGTATTTTAATAAAAAATTAATTTATTTATTGGTTATTTATTTGTTAATGAAAAATATTAAATCATATTAGGGGGATATTAAATGTTTAAAAAAATTAGAAAAAGAAAAATTTATTCTAGAATGATTATGACTGTTTTAATTGCAATGCTTTTAGCTGGTAGTGTTTTAGCTGCTGGAACTGAAGCAGAAAATCCAAAATATATTTTTTTTCTTATTGGTGATGGTATGTCCAGTTCTCAGGCAACATTAGCAGAATACTATAATCAATTTGAAAATTTAGAAGAAGTTAATCATGATTATGAAGAGTATGGAGAGAGCTTTATTGATCTTAAAGCAGAAGAACATAGTGACAGATTAATGATGCATAGATTGGATCATGCAGGTTCAACACGAACTACGGGATCATTTACTTTAGTACCTGGTTCTGCTCAAACTGCAACAGCATTAGCGACTGGTGTTAAGACTGATAGAGATACTATTGCTTTGGACCTTAATGATAAGCCGCTTAAGTCTGTTTTAATAGCAGCCAAAGATAAAGGTATGGCTACAGGCTTAGTTTCAACTGCTAGAATCACTCATGCTACACCTGCTTCTTTTGGGTCTAATGTGCCTGATCGAGGAATGGAGAATGAGATAGCAGTACAGTATTTAGAAAATGAAATTGATTATCTTGTTGGTGGTGGAGCAAGACATTTTTTACCAGGTAATAATGATAACTCTAAGCGTGAAGATAACAGAAATCTATTTGAAGAATTTGCAGATAAAGGTTATCAAGTATTTGAATCTAGTGATCAAACAGCAGCATTTAGAGATTATACTCCACAGGCTGGAGATCAAGTCATTTATACACCAACTATGAGCCATGTTTCTTACGAAATTGATAGAGACAATAAATTAGTTCCAAGTATTGCAGAAATGACAGCAAAAGGAATAGAATTATTAAAACAGGATAATGAAGGATTCTTTATGATGATTGAGGGTGGAAGAATTGACCATGCAGCTCACGATAATGATGTTGCTACAACCATCCATGATACTTTAGCTTTTGATGATGCTGTTAAAACAGCTTATAAGTTTTATCTAGAACATCCAAATGAAACTTTAATAATTGTTGCTGGTGACCATGAAACTGGTGGTCTTGGTTTAAACAGCAGTGAAGGTATGGAATATGATTACTTTATGGATCTAGCACCTATTCGCGAGGTAAAAGCTTCTATTGAGGAAGGCTTTGAGTACACAGGTGATAGAGAACAATTATATACTGATTTAAAAGAAGATTTTGGAATAGCAGAATTAACTGAGAGAGAAAAAGAACTTTTAGAAAATGCTATGGATCTTCAGGATGCAAAAGGTCGCGGAGCAGACGTTGATGAAATTAACGGTTATTGGCCACAGGCAACCTGGATAAGCCCAGTACAGTCAACTATAGCTCACATTACTTCAAGAAGATCTAGAATTGGATGGACTTCTTCTGCTCACACCGGACAAATTATTCCTATTAGAACCCATGGTGTTGGTGCAGCTAGATATACTGGCTCAATGGATAATACTGATGTAGCTAAAATCACTGCAGAACTATTAGAAGTAGAACTTAATTAGAAGAGATATATAAATTAATCTTTGATTGATTGGTGGGGAATTTTTCCTCACCTTTCTTTAAATTTTAGTGTGGGGAGTGTGGGGGAACAAATATGAAGGGCAAAAAAATTAAAGCAATTATTCTAATAATTATTATTACGGCATCACTTTTATTTTTGTTTTATAATTTAAGTTTTCAAAATGATACCAGAGAACTTAGAGCTGTAGTAAAAAAAGTTGATGATAGCGAGATCAGTGGTTCGGGAGTTCAAAAATTTGGGCGACAAATAGTAAGAGTTGAAATAAAAGAGGGTAAATACAAAGGAAAAATTATTAATGCTTCCAATCATTTAATTGGAAATTTGGGCTGGGATTATCGGTTTAATGAAGGAGATGAAATTTTAGTTGCAATTTCAGAAACAGAAAATAATGAGATTAGAGCTGCAGTTGCTTTAGATGTTTATAGACAGGGCTGGATTTTAATATTAATTGCACTTTTTATTATATTATTAATACTTTATGCTCGGTATATAGGATTAAAAGCTCTGTTTTCTTTTATAGGAAGTATATTTGTTATTTGGAAGATATTAATTCCCGGATTACTAAAAGGTTTAGATCCATTGATTTTTACATCTTTTGTGCTTCTAATTTTATCTGCTTTAATCTTATTTTCTATTGCTGGTTTTACTAAAAAGGGTTTTGCTTCATTTTTTGGTACTAGCTCAAGTCTTTTAATAACTATTGCTTTAACAATCTTTTTTGGAAATAAACTTGCACTTGATGGGATGTCTTCTCCTTATGTAGGAGAGATGATGGCTGCGGGTTATTTTAATTTAAATATAAGAGAAATATTTTATGCAGCTGTAGTCATTGGGGCCTCTGGAGCGGCAATGGATATTGCTATGGATATGGCTACAACTATTAAAGAATTAAAAGAACAGCGACCTGATATGGAAATGAAAGATTTGATCAAATCTGGTTTTAATGTAGGAAGTGATGTAATTGGAACTATGACTACAACTCTGCTTTTGGCTTATGCAGGTGGATATTTAACACTAATAATGGCTTTTATGACTAGAACAGCAACTCTAAGAAGAATTTTTAATTTGAGAATTATTGTTTCAGAAATATTAAGAACTCTTGTTGGTAGTATTGGCCTAATAATAGTGGCACCAATTACTACGATTTTTGCCGCCTGGCTTTACAGCAAAAAATTTAAATTAGAAAAAAATAAAGATTAATTTTAAAATTTCAAATCAAAAAACCCCCAAGAAACTTGAATTACCAGGGTAAACTTGGAGGTGAAGCATCTTATTATTGAGGCATTGTATGAGAAATCGTGCAGTCCTTTTTTTGATTTCATTTCAAGATTATAATTATGATAATTGATTATGGTATTTTCAAACTTTAGAATTTGAAAAACTGAATATTCAAACATATAATTCAAGTTTATGGTATAATATATATATAGGTATCAAAAACAGATTTACAACCCAAATAGAGAAAAAAATTATTGCAAAATATCTTATGTATAAAAAAGGGGGAGCTTCTGATGGCAGCAATAGATCTGGCAGTTGAAGATTTAAAAACGACATTACTTCAAATCAATCGAATTGAGGCAGCCAAAATATTTAAAAACTTTTATGAAAAAGATAAAAATTTTGAAATGCTGGAGCATTTAACAATAGAAGTATTGGAGAAAATCGGGGATGGCTGGGAAAATGGCCAATTATCTTTATCACAGGTATATATGAGTGGTGTTATTTGTGAAGAATTGATTGAAAAGTACATTCCCAAAAATATCGTTTCAGATAAAAATGAATTAAAAATAGCTATTGGGGTTTTGCAGGATCATCATTCTTTAGGAAAAAGAATTGTTTATTCAGTTTTAAAAGCAGGAGGTTATGATCCTGTTGATTTTGGGCAGGGTTTGACTGTAGAAGAAATAGTCGCTAGAACTCTTAAGGAAGAAATCGATATTCTTTTGATATCTACATTAATGCTTCCTTCTGCTCTGAAGGTAAAAAAAGTTGTTGAAAGACTGCGTGATGGTGGTTCATCGGCCAAAGTTATTGTAGGCGGTGCTCCATTCAGATTAGATTCTAATTTATGGGAAAAAGTGAATGCAGATGCAGATGGGAAGAATGGAGCAAAAGCATCAAAAATTATTGAGAGCTTTATGAAGGGAGGAAAGCAGTCATGAATTCAATGGAACGTGTTATGACAGCTATCAGTCATAAAGAACCGGATCGTGTGCCTGTCTTTCATATGTTTTCTCATTATGGTGCTAAAGAGTTAGGGTTATCAATAAAAGAATACTTTTCTAAACCAGATCATGTGGTGAAAGCTCAGCTGGATATGAGAAAAAAATATAGTAATGACTGTTTATATACCTTTTTCTATGCAGCAGTTGAAATAGAGGCTTTTGGAGGGGAAGTTATGTTTACTGAAGATGGACCACCAAATTCTGGAGAACCTTTTATAAAGAGTATAGGGCAGATAAAAAATATAAAACCACCTAAGATATATGATTCAAACCCATTACAAAAAGTTCTGGAAGTGACCCGAATTTTAAAAAAAATTATTGGAGACGAGGTTCCCATTGTCGGGGTAGTAATGTCACCTTTTTCCCTGCCTGTAATGCAGATAGGGTTTGAAAAATATCTGGAATTAATATACTTTAAGAAAGATGAGTTTAAACAGTTAATGAAAATTAATCAAGAATTCTGTGTGTCTTGGGCCAATGCTCAGCTTGAAGCAGGAGCTACAGCAATTTGTTATTTTGATCCTCTTGCTTCACCTACAATTATTGAAAGAGCAAAATATCTGGAAACTGGATATAAAATTGCAAAGAAAACATTAAGTCAAATTAAAGGTGCGACAGCCACCCACCTCGCTTCAGGGATCGCTTTTCCAGTTGTGGATGATATAGCTGCGACAGGTTCAGCAGTACTTGGCTTTAGCGGGGAAGATAATATAGAAGCAATAAAGGAAAGAGCAGCTAAGAAAATATGTCTTCTTGGAAATTTAAATGGTATTGATATGATAAATTGGGATAAAGAAAAAACCAGAAAAGAAGTTAAAGAACTTATTCAAAAGGCGGCCAGAGGGGGAGGATTTATTTTGTCTGACAATCATGGGGAGATCCCATGGCAGGTATCGGAAGATATTTTGCTTGAGATTACTGAGACAATCAAAAAACACGGTACCTATCCAATTAATTAAGGCGGAAAAATAAATGAAAAAATTACAAATTTTTATATGTGAGAACTTTTATCCTGAATATCAGGCAGCATTACAAAGAGAAGGAATCAATGATGTAAATCTGAGCATATTTCCAAGTTTATGCGATAGTAAAAAAGAAAAAAGTGAAGTAACAAAAATATTTTCTAAAGCTAAAAAAGAACAAAGTGTATTGATTTGCAGTCGCTCTTGTGATGCTTTGAAGCTTATTAACGAAGAAATTATAACTGAAACCATTAGCTCTAATTATTGTTTTTCTAATTTGATTAGTGATGAGTTCTTGAATTATCTTATTGCACAAGGTAATTATATTATAAGTACAGGTTGGTTAAAAAAATGGAAAAGTCATCTTGCTAATATGGGCTTTGATAAAGAAACAGCAAGAATGTTTTTTAAAGAAACAAGTAAACAAATTGTTTTTCTTGATGCAAAAATCTATGATAATGCTGAAGACTCATTAAAAGAATTATCATCCTACTTGGATCTTCCTTATTTAATTGTACCAATCAATCTTAAAATAATTCAATTACTGCTGAAGAGTAAGGTATATGAATGGCGGCTTCACAATCAAAAACAAGAAAATACTGGAGTAATCAATGAACTAAGAAGCCAGTGTGCAGATTACGCTGCTGTTTTTGATATATTAGGGGAAATATCTTCTTACACAAACAGAAGAGATGTAATAGGTAAAGTAAAAGATTTGTTTATGATGGTTTTTGGTGTTCAAAAATTCAAATTTTGGAGTGGAAACTCTAAATTAATGCCCTCTAAATTAAGAGATTTTAAATCAAATGATGATAATTATTTAATGCTTAAAAATGAAAATAGATTTTGTATTAAAGTTTCATGGAATGATCATCTTTATGGAGTTTTAGATGCCAGTGCATTTTTGTTTTCAAAGTATATTGAAAGATATCTTAACCTTGCACTGGACATCTCTAAGTTCTTAGGTCTGGTACTTTATAATAATGAGCAGTATGAAAAAATAGTGAAATCAGAGAACAAATTGAAATACATCAGTTTTCACGACTCAATGACAGGATTGTACAATAGAAATTACCTAAATCAATTATTAACTAATAAAGTTGATAATGAAGTAAAAATTATTTTTATGTTTGATATCGATAAGTTAAAGTATGTAAATGATAATTTTGGACATATCGAAGGAGATAAACTAATAAAAAGTTTTGCTGATATTCTGAACCAATGTTTCAGAAAAGAAGATATTGTTATTAAAATTGGTGGAGATGAATTTACTGCATTTTTATACGATGGTGATGAAAAAACAGCAAAATCAATAAAAAATAGAATTCTTAATTTAATTGATAGGTATAATGAAAAATTAGAAAAAAAACATTTAAAATTAAGTGTTTCTATTGGCTATGTAATTAATCAGAACAATAATGAGACAATTGAAGACTTCATGAAAAAAGCTGATAATTTAATGTATAGAGATAAAATGAGAAAAGATTAGAATTATACCATATAAATTGGATTTGACGGAAAGAAGTTATGATAAGGAGTGAAAAATGGATTATATAAAAGCAAAAGATATAGATATCTCTAAAAAAACTAAAAAAAACTGGCAAGAAATTGTAGATATTATAGCTGAATTAACTGATGTAACTGCCAGTCTAATAATGAAGGTAGAACCTCCTTATATGAAAGTATTTCGATCTAGTAAATCAAAAAATAATCCGTATAATGTTGGTGATAAAAAAGAACTTTCAGGCCTTTATTGTGAAGAAGTGATTAAGACCGATGAAAAATTATTGGTTTCTAATGCTTTAAAAGTTAATAAATGGAAAAATAATTCTGATATTAAGTTGGGTATGATCTCTTATCTGGGATTCCCAATAAAGTGGCCCGATGGTGATTTTTTCGGAACAATCTGTGTTCTTGATACTGAAGAAAATAAATTCAACAAAAAAACTGTAAATTTAATAAAACAATTTAAAAAACTCATTGAAGCCGAATTAAAGAATATTTATCAGAAAAAAAATCTAAAAGAAGAAATAGCAAAAAAAGAAAAATCAGAAAAAAAACTAAGTACTATTCTTCATTCCATTGGGGATGGGGTTATTACCACGGATGAAAACGGCCGTATTGATATCATGAATTCCACTGCCGAGAAAATCACAGGTTATAAACTTGAAGAGGTAAAAGGGGATAAATTGGAAGATGTTTTTAAATTAGTAAATTCTTTAAGTGGAGAATCTGTAAATAGCCCGGTGGAAGAAGTATTAGCAACTGGTAAGATTGTTAATATGAAAGCAGATACAACTCTAATTGATAAAAATGGTCATATATATCAAATAGCAGATTCTGCAGCTCCTATTCAGGAAATGGAAGGCAAAATTCAGGGAGTAGTTCTAGTATTTTCTGATATTTCAAGAGACAACTTAACGGGTCTATATAACAATTCCTTTATGGAAGAAATAATAAGAAGGTGGGATGATAAAAAACAGCTTCCTATAAGTATAATTATGATAGATATTAATGGTTTAAAATTGGTCAATGATGGTTATGGTCATAAACAAGGAGATAAATTATTAATCAAAACGGCTGAATTACTTCTTTCCTGTGTAACAAATAAAGGATTTGTAGCCCGCTGGGGTGGGGATGATTTTATAGTTTTACTTCCCCGGACTAAAGAAGCAAAAGCAAGGGAGCTATCTCATGAGATAGCAGCGAAGAGTGGGGAAATTATGTTAAATGATGAAATAAACCTATCTTTAGGCATAGGTACTTCCACTAAAATTGACTCTGAACAAGATATATATAAAATACTGCATAGCGCAGAAGATGAAGTGTTAATGGATAAGCTTACCAGGGAAAAAAGTGCAAGAAATTTGCTGCTGAAAAATATGCTGAAAACTTTAGGAGCTAAAAGCTTTGAAACAAAAGAACATGCTGAAAGAATGGAGCGTTTAAGCGTTAAACTGGGAGAAAAAATTGGATTAAGCAGGGAAAAATTAAATCATCTATCCTTACTCGCATCCCTTCATGATATTGGCAAAATAAATATTGATGAAGAAATTCTAAAAAAACCTTCTGCCCTCACCAGCGTAGAATGGGAAACAATAAAAAAACATCCTGAAAAGGGGTTTGCTATTGCCCATGCTATTGAAGAATTTGTTCCTGTAGCAGAAAGTATTCGGTCTCATCATGAACGCTGGGATGGGACAGGTTATCCTCAGGGGTTAGAGGGAGTAGAAATACCTTTTTTGGCACGCATTATAAGTATTGTTGATGCTTATGATGTAATGATTAATGGCCGATCATATAAAAAAGCCATAAGCCAGAAAGAGGCAATACAAGAGTTGATTGGATGTTCAGGCAGCCAGTTTGATCCTGAATTGGTGGAGGCATTTGTAGGAATAATATCTGACTAAAACAAAATATTATTTATACCCTGATAATAGTTGACGATATTTACTGTTGATATGCGCATAGTAATTCTCGATAAGACTTAAAAGTTTGAAAATATTTAAAACACAAAAAACCCCCAAGAAACCTGAATTACCAGGCTAAACTTGGGGGTAAATTATCTGATTAAATTTAAATGGTGCCGAAGGTCGACTTATTAAAATAAATTGATAGAAGAATTAAAAGATGATAGTGGATGCAGCATATGAACTGCAGGTAGCATTTAAAGTAACCCCGGCCTCAAATGCAGAGCAGCCGGCAGCTCATGAATTAATAGATGAGCTTGATGAAACTCATCCGGAGATAACGGAAGACTGCAATTTTTTATTCTTTTTTAAGAAAAAAACTGTACAAAGCAAAAAACTAATTTAAATAACAACTTTAATTTTATGTTCAATTTGTATATAATGTAATTAGTAAAAGATACAGAAAAATAAATAATAGGTGTTTTAGATGGATAAAAAATAAGAAATAACTATAACAGTGGAAAAGGGGGAAGAAATCAGGGTGAATTGTACCTTGAAATAGCCCCAAATACTGTTAGAAATTTTATAGAATTAATTGAAGATGGTTAATGATGGTCTTAAATTTAATCGAGTAATTAATATCAAGGAGATAAAATTATGAGCATACCAAGAATCCTATATTATAAATATAAGCTTGATAAAAATTTAAATAAAAGTCGAAGTGAAATATTAAAACTGAGAGAAAATAAATTTAGAAAGCTGCTGTATTATGCTTATAATAATTCTCCCTTTTATCATGACTTTTATTCAGCCCACGGAATTAAGGAAAAAGACCTGTCAGAGATTAAACACTCAGACCTTCCTGCTCTTGATAAAAATATAATGATGGAAAATTATGATAAATTAGTAACGGATAAAAATATCAGCTGTGATAAGATTGCTTCTTTTCTTGAAAATTCCCCTTCTCCTGTTAGCAAGTTAAATAATAAATATCACGTTATTCATAGCTCTGGTTCTTCAGGCGAAATTGGATATTTTCTTTATAATTCAAAGGAGTGGGATTTTATCAAAGCTCTTTCTTTGAGATTATTTACTAATTTTGGTCTTAAGAGAAAAAGATATGCTTTTATTGGAGCAGCAGATGGTCATTATGCTGGGGTCAGCCTTTTTTTAAGCCCGGTTAATGCTCTGGAAGAATACTTCTATAAACAGTATTTGGTCATTAATATTAATCATCCTCTAGAAGATTATTGTCAAAGGTTAAATGAATGCCGTCCTCATAATCTTACAGGTTATCCTTTTGGGATCAAGGTTCTAGCTGAAATGCAGAGAGCTGGCAAAATAGATATATCACCCGAGGTAGTAATTTGCGGGGGTGAACCGCTGACGGCAGCAGCCAGGAAATTTATTAAAAAGACCTGGGATACTTCTCTTATTAATTATTATGCTGCCTCAGAGTCCCTGGTGATCGGAGTAAAAAAAGAGGAGTTTAATCATTTATATATTTTTGATGATGCTAATTATATTGAAACTGCGGAAGAGGGCTATTACCTAACAAATCTCTATAATTATACCCAACCACTTATACGATATCGAATGTCTGATTTACTGGTATCGGTAAATGAACAAAAAAAAGAAGATAGATGGCCTTTTAACAGGGTAAAAGAAATTATCGGACGCCAGGAGGATATATTATGGTTTAAAAATCAAGCTGGAAAAAAAGAGTTTATTCATCCGATAATATTTGTAGAGTTATATATTAGAGGTTTGAATAAATATCAGGTGATACAGACGGGTGAAACTTCCTTTATTTTCAAGGCGGTTATTAAAAAGGGAAGTAAAAATGAAGATGTAATAGTGAAAATAAAAGAAGAATTAACAAAGATACTTAAGAGTAAAAATCTGCAAAATGTTAATTTTAGGATAAAAAAAGTTAAAAATATAGACGGTGCAGGTACTACCGGTAAATTTAAATTGATAAAAAGAGAATTTAAATAAACTTATTAAAGCTGCAGTCCTCCTTATATTTAAAAGTTTCAGAAAAATTTGACATATTTATTTTTATAATGTATAATGAATGTATATTCATAAAGTTTTATGAATATAAGTTCACTAAAATAAGGTAAAATTTAAAAAATAGGTGGTGAATGTTATGCCTAAAATCATCAATAATTTACGGAGTAAAATATCTAGAGCAGCATATCAGCTATTTTCTGAAAAAGGATATTCTGCTGTTAGTATGAAAATTGTTGCTGAAGAAACCGGTATTGCTGTTGGAACATTATATAATTATTATACCAATAAAGAGGAGTTATTTATAAAAGTTATTGAAGAAAAAATTAAAAATCATAAAAAAATTTTTGATAAATATTTGCAAAAAGAAGAACTTGATCTGAAAATGTTTATTACCCATCTCTATGATGAAATTAATAAATCAAAAGGTGTAATAGATGAAATCATTAAAAAAGATATAAATAATAAAGAAGAAAAAATTGTAACCCGGCTGCGATCTGAATTATTAGAGATAGTAGATCAGATATTAATACAGTTTAAAGAAAAAAAAGGGATAAAAAGGGGGGCTGAAGCAGAAAGAAAGCGTGGTGTTTATGCACTGCTTATTATGATATTGATTTTGGACAGGAGATTTCCAAAAGAACGGGAGAAGAATATTTCTTATCTCTTAAAAATGACAAATTTAATTTAAAGAAAAATTAAAAACTGTGAATGAGCAAGTATTAAAGAGATAATTTAGAACAATACAAGAGGAGGAGTTAATATGAGTATTGATTTTGAACTGGCAAAAAAATATGCAGCTGATAAGCTGCTCAAACAGGCTTTAAAATATCTGGAAAAAGATCCTGAAGAAAATTTTTTGCAGATTCTAGATATTGGAGAAAAATTAGCTAAAAGAGATAATCACAAAAATGCTATTAAAATTATAAAGGAGAAGTATAAAACAACTCCTTTGATAAAAAAATATCTTAAAAAAATTAATAATATTGCACCCTCTTATAAAAATGGACTTTTAATGAATTTTTTTGTTAATTCAGCTATTTTTGGTATACCATATCAGTATGAACTTTCTGAAGATCTTGGAGTAGACGTGCCCTGGACAATGCTTATTGACCCTACTAGTGCCTGTAATTTGAATTGTGAAGGGTGCTGGGCTGGCGAATATAATAAAAGTGATAGTCTTGATTTTGCTACAATTGATAGAATAATTACTGAGGCTAAAGAAATGGGAATTTATTTTATAGTTTTTTCAGGCGGTGAGCCGACAGTTTATCCTCAGCTTTTTGATATTTTTGAAAAACATGATGATGTTGGTTTTATGATGTATACTAATGGTACCCTTATTGATGATGAATTTGCTGATAGAATGCTTGAAGTGGGAAATGTTACACCAGCTATTAGTCTGGAAGGATTTAGAGAAGAAACTGATAAACGTCGGGGGGAGGGTACTTATGATAAAATTATGGATGCCATGGACCGCCTGCGTGAGAGAGGTATTATATTTGGGGCAAGTGTAACTGCAACTCAAAATAATGTGGATGAACTTTTTTCCGATGAATTTGTTGATCATTTATCTAAAAAGGGTGCTCTTTACATGTGGTTATTTCATTATATTCCAATAGGTAGAAATCCTAATCTTGAGATGATGATTACTCCTGAGCAGAGAGCTTCTATGGCCCGGAGAGGAAGTGAATTAAGGAAGAAAAAAGATATATTTATTATGGATTTTTGGAATGACGGCACATATGTCCAGGGTTGTATTGCTGGAGGAAGAAGGTATTTTCATATTAATGCTAAGGGAGAAGTTGAGCCCTGTGCATTTGCCCATTTTGCAGTAGATAATATAAAGGAAAAATCATTAAAAGAAGTGCTTCAGAATCCTCTGTTTAAATCTTATCAAAAGAGGCAACCCATTAGTGAGAATTTAATGTGTCCCTGCCCAATTATTGATAATCCTAAAGCTTTAAGGGATATAGTAGAAGAGTCAGGTGCTGTGCCTACACATGATGGAGCAGATGAAATTTTAAAAGGTAAGACAGCTGATTTTCTTGATGATTTGTCAGCTGAATGGCATGAAATTTCTAAAGATATTAATGAAGAAAGGATGAATAAATAACAAATCGGATTAAGGATTTTAAAATAATTATTTTTTAAAATGAAGAGATAAACCAGTATTAAATATATTGGTTAATGTTTTATGGGGGACTAAATTAAAAAATTATGTTTTCCATAAATTTATAATAAACCATAAGATATAAGTTTTGAGTTAAAAAAATTCCCCCTGGTATACCAGGGGGAATTTTAGTCATTAACTAAAGTATGGTGCCGAAGGTGGGATTCGTTTAGCCAATTTATTAGCTCGTGTCCTTAAATATTAAAATGTGTTAAAATCTTATGGAATGTATGGTATCCTGTACATTCTTTTTTTATTTTATTTTAATTTATATTTAATAGTTATATATTTTTTGGCTATATCTCGGCGGCAAGGACGGCAAGAATATATTTAGGTAGCTCTTAACTTAAAATTATTTATTAATGATTTTATCCCACTTAAGATCAACTTTTTAAATCTTCCTATATATTATTATAGATGATTATTAGAATTCCTGCAAGATAAATCAATAAATAAATTAATTCTAGATATTGAGATTGTAATAAAAAGGATTTAGAAGGTATTTCAAGAATTATATTATTAATGGTTATTAAATAATTTAAATATAAATTTTAAGGGTGGTGTTACTATAATTATGAATTTTATAGTGGGTGATTATTATACTGCTAAAACATATAAAGAATCTGGATTCAATTTTCCAGATGGAGAATATAAGTTAAAGATTATCAGAGAAGGATTCCCAGAAGAGTCTATTAATGAGGAGGAAGAGCTAGCCATAGCTGAAGAACAGTGGCTGGAAGGTCTAGAGGGTAGTGATCAATATAAAACTGATTTAGAGGGCAACTGGTACTACTTTGTGTTTCCTCTTAACGATGAGGGTATTGAGTATATGTGGGTACCTGAGTCAGTAGTAGTGGAAGTGTTTGAGTAATTTCATGATTTTTACAAAAAATTTTTATTTCAAAATGGAGTTGATTTAGTATGGGTTTTAATCCAGATCCAAGATATGATATTATACCAGAAATAATAAATATATTAGATTTTCATAGATATGAAGAGGATTATGTAATAAGACCACCGTATCAACGGAAGAATGTTTGGTCTAAAAAGAAAAAGCAGGCTTTATTGGATAGTTTGTTCAGAAGATACTACATTCCAAATATTGTAATACGTGAAGTAAGATTAGGAAAAAATCAAACTGTGAGTGAAATTATAGACGGTCAACAAAGAATAAGTACTATTCAAAATTTTATTGGAAATAATATTAGGCTTCCCAAATCATTAAAAGACTTACATCCTGATTTACCCAAAAAATATTATAAAGATTTATCAGTTGAATTTAGAAAATTTATTGATAAAAAATTAAAGTTTCAAGCTGATATTGTGAAAGGAATTGAAGATCCTAGTAATCCTGAACATCAAGAAATCGCTACAGAAATATTTTGGAGACTTCAGCAAGGAGAATCTCTTAATTATATGGAAGTAGCTCATGCAAGATTATCAAGTGTTTCAAGAAACTTCATTGTTAAATACAGTGATGATATTACTTTTGATTATGAAGATTATAAACCTATAGATGAAAATAATAATAAACATAAATTCTTTGAAATTATTGATAGGAAAAATGATAGAATGCAACATTTAATGTTGATGACAAGATTTTTGTTAATTGAAGAATCAGATGGACCTGCAGATTTAAATAATAAAGCAGTTGAAGAATTTATAGATAAATATAAGCAGGAAGATGGTATTGGTAATGATAATTTTGAAGATGCTCAATTGGCGAAAAATGTTTTATCAAATTTAAACACATTCTATAATATTTTTAAAGATGATCCAATGATTGATGAAGAAAATGGAATGAAAGAATTTAAAAGAGAATATGTAATTATTTCTTTTTATTTATTACTTAGACATCTAAAAAAATATTATTCTTTTGATAAGAAAGAAGAAGATATATTTAATAACTTCCTAGATTATTTTTATAAACGATGGAGCGAGAAAAAAGAAGAAGATACTGATATTATTAATTTTATTTCTAATAGACAGCAAAGTGTTAATAATGTCCAAATTAGGCATCGAATTTTAAGATTAATATTTTTTAATTATCTTAGCAATAATAATTTAGAAATTATAACAAAAGATAGTAAAAGACAATTTAATGAAGCTGAAAGAATAAAAATATACCGTCGTGATGATGGTCTATGTCAAAAGTGTCTGGAAGAAGGAGTTAGTGAAAAAGAAGCAAAAGTAAGCTGGTCAGATTATGAAGCTGATCACGTTCTCCCACACTCAAAAGGGGGAAAAACTGAAGTATTTAATGGTCAAGTGCTTTGCAAACATCATAACAGGAAAAAAAGTAATAATTTTAGGGAGGAATAGAGTTGAATATTGGAAACGGTAAATTTGTAATTGATAGTTCTATTGATAATATGTTGTCAAATAGATTTAATATTAATTCTTCAGGTAATAAATTTAATGAGTTTTTAAAAGCCTTAAAAGACAATATAACTGTCATTAATTCAGGGGCTGAAATATTTAAAGATAATAATGTTTATAAAATGAGAATTTCTCCTGAAATTATGGAAGGAATCAAAAATGGGGAGTTTGTTGAATTTAGAGATAGTAATAAGAAATTTTTAGGTGATTTTATTGATAAAAAAACTGGAAATGTTGTGGGAAAAGCTCGTTGGGAGAAGGAAGACTTTAATCAAATATTAAACTTTGCTCAAATGGCTCAAACAATGGCTGTTCAAGCTAAATTAAATGATATTTTTGATTATATGGAAATTATTGATGATAAATTAGATAGTGTAATTAGAGGCCAACATACGGACAGGATTGCTTACGTTAAAACTGGAATAGAATTATTTGAAGATGCTTTTAAAGGGAATACTAAAGCCAGAAATTTTCAAGATGCAAAACAATCATTGATTACAGGGAAAAATCAATTATTAGGTTTTTTGCATGATCAATCTCAGATTATGGCCAAAAAGCCCAAGATTAATGGTCTAATGGATAAAACAAAATCTTTTTTTGCTAACACAGAAGAAAAATGGGTGGACAAAATTAATGAAAGGTTTCCAAGAATTCAAGAAGCAATTGAATATTCTATTATTGCTACAAAATATATTTCATATATTAATTTAGAATTAGGAATTGACACATATAACATTGAAAAAGATCTGGTATCTTTTCAATGCGAAATAAAGAAATTTGCAAATAAAATGGAACCAATCTTAGGATATTTAAAGTATCATCCAGAAAAGCCACCAGAATTTTTTGTCAATAATTTATCCGAGTTTAGTCAATTAGAAATTTCTTTGAATAAATATGAAGAAATTGATTTTGAATTTAAAGGGGAGGTTCTTTTAAATGGCTAAAAATAAATGTAAAAAATGTGGACGGCCAATAGTAGAGAGCAGGAAGTATTGTGATTTTTGTAAGGTAGAAAGATCAAAAAATAAGAAAAAAGCAGGTAAAGGTGTTTTAGGTGTAATGGCTGCTTATGCTGGGAAAAAATTGTATGATAATAAAGATACCCTTATAAAGCATAAGGATAAGATAGTTAACATAGCTAAAAAGCATTTTAAAATTTAATATTATAATTTTTAAAATAAATTTCAGCAAATAAAAATATTGTAAATAATGGGAGGGAAAGCAGTGAGTAACGACAACTTATATTCATCAGATTTTAATAATGACCAAGATTTAAGTGAGGCAGATACTAGAGCCAAATTCATTGATCCAATGTTAAAAGAAGCAGGATGGAAAGAAAATCAAATAAAAAGAGAATATCAGGTTTCTAAGGGTAAAATAATTAAAAAAAATGGGAAAGAAAAGCGAAAAAAAGCTCAATATGCAGACTATCTATTGGTCTATAATGATTATCCAGTTGCAGTTATAGAAGCCAAAAAGGCAAAAAAGAGTAAAGATGCTGGATTAGACCAAGGAAAAAGTTATGCTGAAAAACTTGGGATTCAAGTAGTTTATTCATCCAATGGATATGGAGTTGTTGAATATGATTTTTCTACTCATAAGCAGCGATTTTTAAATGGATTTCCCTCTCCAGAAGAGCTTTGGGAAAGAATTGATTTGAATGATAATATAAAAGAAAACGAAAGTCCATTATTAGTTCCGTATTTTAAAGATCCAATCAAGAAAATGACTCCTAGATATTATCAAGAAATTGCAATCAATAAAACAATAGAAAATATTTTAAACGGCGAAAAATATATTTTGCTTACTATGGCTACTGGTACTGGAAAAACTTATACCGCTTTTCAAATTGTTTGGAAGTTAGTTCAGTCAAAGTATTGTGATAAAGTATTATTTTTAGCAGATCGAAATGTCTTAAGAAATCAGGCATATAATTCATTTGATGCTTTTGATGAGGGAGCTAGGTGTGTAATTAAAAATGGGAAGTCACCAAAAGCAGGAAAAGTCTTTTTTTCTACATATCAAGCACTTTATAGTGGTGAGGAAGATAAATTATATCAAGAATATGATGAAGATTTTTTTGATTTAATAATCATTGATGAGTGCCATCGATCTGGATTTGGAACTTGGAATGAAATTTTACAGCACTTTGATTCAGCCATTCAATTAGGTTTAACTGCTACCCCCAAAAGAAGTGATAATATTGATACATATCAGTACTTTGGTAATCCTATTTATACTTATAGTATGAAACAGGGAATTGAAGATGGATATTTAGCTACATATAGTATTTTTAATATAAAAACTAATCTTGATGCAGATGGTTTAGACTTAGATATTTTAGGAATTGAAGCTCCTGAAATAAGTAGACATTATTTAACAACTAAAGATTATGAAAGAATTGTGACCATCCCTCAACGTACAGATGCAATGATTGATGATTTTTTAAACCGAGTAAAAAGCTTAGATAAATTCAATGTAATGGATAAAACTGTTATTTATTGTGTAAATATTGACCATGCTAGAGAGGTTACAAGATTAATAAATAATAAAATGGCACATTTAGGAATTGATAATTATGCTGTTCCAATAGTATCTGAGGAGAATAGAGCGGAAGAACATTTAGAAGAGTTTCAAGATAAGAAGTCTAAAACTCCTGTAATGGCAGTGAGTGTAGATATGCTTACAACTGGCTTTGATGCTCCTACTTTAAAAAATATTGTATATTTCAAACCGATTGGTTCAGAGGTAGTTTATAAACAAATAAAAGGAAGAGGAAGCAGATTAGCAGAAAGTCAAAATAAGTTATCTTTTAATATTTTTGATTATGTCGATTGTACAGATGTTTTTGAAGATCCAGATTTTGATGGAACCCCGGAAGAGATAGAAGAGGATGTAGAAGGAGAACTTGAAAATCAACAAAATAAGGTTTGGAGTTACACTATTAAAAAGTCAGGGTTGGATTTTAAAGATTTACCACCAAAAATCAAAGAAGATAGTCAACTTCAAGGGGCAATTAATACTTATCAGGATGAGGCTTTACCTAATTTAGAAAATAAGATGAGTGATGAAGATATTAAACAAGTTAAAGAGAATCTAAAATATTTATTAAACTCTGGTGAAGATGATTTAGATAAGCTGATATCTGAGTTTAATACTCAGAGTAATAAAGATGATTCAATTATAAAAAGGGCATATACCTCATTAAAAGCTAATCATAAACCTGGCAGCAGTAATAAAAATGGTGGCAAAAAGAAAGTTGAAAAATTAGAAATTAATAATGTAACAGTCTATATTAAAGAGAAAAAGTATTTAGAAATAGATGAAAATGGGAGACAGGTTACTTTTGAAGAATATATTGATGAAGTTAGAGAAAATGTGAGAAAACTAATACCAAATAAGGAAAAACTATATGAAATGTATTCTGATCCAGATCGTCGAGAAGAGCTATTAAATAAATTGAAGAATTATTTTGTTGAAGAAGATAGATTAGAAATAGCTTTAGACAGATTTGATGCAGAATTTGTAGATATGATTAATCATGTTGCTTTTAATGGAACATTAGTTTCTAGAGAGGAAAGAATAAATGCTTTTAAAAATAAACATCAAGATTTTTTAGATCAATTTGATGATTTACAAAATCGTATAATATTTGATTTGCTGGACAAATTTAAAATAGGTGGGGTAGAACAGATTGATGATCCACAAATTTTAACAGCACCACCATTTAATGAATATACCAATGTGAGTAAAGTTGTAAAAGAATTTGGCGGTATTGATGAGTTGAAATCTATATTATATGAATTAGAAGAAAAACTTATAACAGTAGCTTAAAACTATGATTTATTATATAATTCAATAAAAATTGTGATAATTATTGCAGGAGGAATAGTAATGAATAGATCAGAATTAAAGAATAAAATTAATAATGCATGTGATATTATGCGTCAAGATGGTTTAGGTATTATGGATTATATGGAGCAGTTATCCTGGTTGTTTTTCTTAAAGGCAGTAAGTGAACAAGAAGAAGAGTATAAAACTTTAGCACAATTAAAAGGTAAAGAATATGAACAAATATTGCCAGAAAAATATACTTGGGATCAATGGGCTGAGGATGATAATTTAACAGGAGATGAATTAATTGATTTTGTAAATAATATGTTTCAAGAGTTATCAATATTAGCTGGTACTGAAATGCAGGATATGATAGGAGTCATCTTTACTAATCTCCGTAATCATATGCGAAATGGATACTCGCTAAGGGAAGTAATTAATAAAGTTGATGAGGTGAAATTTGCTACTGATTCAGATGTTATAGTACTCTCAGAAATTTATGAAAGCTTACTTCAAGATTTAAATGAAGCAGGAGCAGGGGGTGAGTATTATACTCCAAGACACATTATTCAGATGATGATTAAGATAGTAGAACCAGAAATCGGTGATAAAATTTATGATCCAGCTGCAGGTACTTGTGGATTTTTAACAGAAGCATTTACTTATTTTAAAGAACAGTCAGACAAAATAGATACTGAAAAGTGGGAACAGCTGCGGGAAAAAACTTTTTTTGCTCGAGAAAAAAGCCCTCGCACTTATATTTTTGGTATTATGAATATGATTATTCATGGAATAGATCAACCCCATGTTTCAAGGTCGAATACTCTATCTGATAATATAAGGAATGTACAAGAAAAAGAAAAATATGATGTGATTATGACAAACCCTCCTTATGGTGGTAAAGAAGGAGAAATGATTCTACAAAACTTTCCTATTAAAATTAAAAAGACAGAAGCTCTATTTTTGCAGCATATCATGAGTTATTTAAAGAAGAATGGTAAAGCAGCTGTTATTGTACCAGATGGAGTATTATTCAGGGGAGGAAAAGAAGAAAGAATTAGAAAGAAAATTCTAGAAGAATTTAATCTACATACAGTTATTAGTTTACCTGCGGGAGTATTTTTACCGTATACTCCTGTTAAAACAAATATCATATTTTTTGATAATACTCATCCAACTAAAGATGTTTGGTTTTATGAATTGCATCATGATGGGTATGAATTAAAACCAACTAGAAAACCTAACCCAAAAAATAATGATATACCTGATCTTTTAGAAAAGATAAATAATAGAGAAGAAAGTGAGCAGTCCTGGTTAGTGGAAGTAGATGAAATTGCAGAAAATAATTATAATTTAACAGCTTCAAGATACAATCCAAACCCTGGAGAGAGTGAAAAATTAGCTGATCCGGAAGAGTTATTAACAGAACTACTATCTAAAGAACAGATGATCACTGAAGAATTAAATAATGTTCTTGAACAATTAACGAGTGGTGTTGATTATGAATAAACAGATAAAAAAGATTCCGAAAAAATGGAAATTGTTAAAGGTTGAAGATGTTTGTACTAATATTACAAGTGGTGGCACACCAAGGCGAAGTAATAATGAATATTGGAATAATGGTAAAATTCCTTGGGTTAAAACGGGTGAATTAAATGATACTTATATAAATAATACTGAAGAGAAAATGACTGAAAAAGGTTTAAAAAATAGTAGTGCCAAATTATTCCCTAAAAATACTGTTTTGGTTGCAATGTACGGAGCTACTATTGGAAAAACAGGAGTTTTAAATATTGAATCTACTACGAATCAAGCATGTTGTGCTTTAATGGCTAATGAGGATAAAATCAATTATAAATATCTTCATTATTATTTGATGTCTAAAACTGATTACTATACTAATTTAGGGCAGGGAGGAGCACAGCCGAATATAAATCAAGGAATAATAAAGAATACCGACATTCCAGTCCCTCCTTTGGAAAAACAACTAAAAATTGTAAAAAAATTAAATGTAATATTTTCAAGTTTAGATGTAATTAATGAATTACAGAAAGAAGCAAATAAAATTGGTGAAAATATTATGAGTGCTGCCATTGCTAGTGTTTTTAATAAATTAGATAATGTAAAGGAAGAAAAATTAAGTGATTTAGCTAAAATTAACCCTCGTTATAAATTAAAAAAAGGAAAGAAATATCCTTATTTAGAAATGGCTTCGGTTAATGAATATTCACCTACTGTAGATTATTATAAGACGAGAGAATATAGTAGTGGAGGATACTGTAAATTTAAAAATGGAGATGTTTTATATGCAAGAATAACTCCCTGTACAGAGAACAAAAAAATGGCTATAATTGACAACGATTTAACAACTGATTATGCTTTTGGATCAACTGAGTTAGTTAATATAAGCCCTGGGAAAAAACTGAATCCATATTATGTTTATTATTATATGAGAAAATTAGATATATATAATTTTTTAATTTCTAGAATGAGAGGATCAACCGGAAGGCAGCGAGTTCCAATAAGTGTTTTGAAGGATGAAATAAAAATTCCATTACTTTCTTTAAAAAAACAAAATGAAATAGTTAAAGAATTAAATAATTTACAAATAACTATAAATATCATTAAAGATAAATGGAATGAAAGAGATGATTTATTAGAAAAATTACCTCAGTCAATTCTAGAGAAAGCCTTTGCTGGTGAATTATAAATTACAATAAACATTGTCCTATAGAAAAGATATTAAAAATATTCTATAGGGCTTTTTAAATTATAAGCGTTAATATTTTTTAGTTAAAATTAGTTTTGGACAATAAAAGGGGAGAATAATGCATAGGATAAAATTTTATTCTACTAATGATATAGCACTTGGTTATAAGCTAGAAAAAATTGAAGAACTTTTGGAGAAATTCAGCAATAGAAGAGAAGATTTGAATATAAATGATATGCTTGAATTATATAATGCAAAAAAATATTTTAATAAAGAGATTTATTTAAAAGAATGGTCGGTTGAGGATATTAATGAGTACAATAGTTTTATAAATAATTACTTTGGTATTGCTGCTAGATTTTTTAAATCAATAAATGAAAATAATTTCAAGCCACTTTATAATGAAACTAATAGAAATTACAAAGATGATTTCTGGGAATTACTCAATAAGTTCAAAGCTTATAAAAATATAAATGGAGTAAAATTCAAGGAATTTATGATTAACTTAGAAATAAGATTACATGAAATTTTAAGGCATAAAAAAATAGTTAATTATTTTGGTAAAGAAATTAGAGAAATAATGATTAATAGTGATTCAGCCACTAAAATATTATTAGATAAATATGAAATAAAACATTTATCTAAAAAAGCCCCTTTGTATTTACCGGAAGAATTAACTGCTGAAGATAAAGAAAATATTATTAGTAGTTATATAGAATCCCAAAATCCCAACTTGAATTATTTAAGGCTTATCGCTAATATCCAAAGTAATAAAGATCAGATTAAAATTTCTCCTAAGATAATAAAAAAAGCTAAAGTTAAAATTAAAGAACAGGAAGAAAAGTTATTTGATGAGAACTCTGGAATACCAACTGAGATAGTTGTAGCTTTCTCTGAAAATCAAGATGAAGCAGTAGATATAAACTTTGAAAATAATGGAATACATACAGAATATAGTGTCCAATGGATTAAAAATAATTTTGATTATCCTACATTATTAAATAATTTTATCTATTTATTTGAATATGTAGATTTGCAGATGAGATTTACATTGGTTAGTAAATTTAATCAGATGGGGGTTTTTGAAAGATTTGGATTTATATCTTCTAAAAATGCTTATAAAACTGGATTTGTATTTAACCAGAAAGATATATTGTCTTTAATGCAGTTAAGAGGTTATAATAATGAGCTTTTTAGTTTAGGTATTAGATTAGAAGAGATTATCGAATGGTTTTTTGAGGAATATCTGGCCAATGAATTTAATGCTAATAAATTTCAGTTAAATATGCCTTCACTTAGTTCTAATATATCTGAAAAATGTACCACTATTATGCCTGCTATGGAATCAGTTTTAAAGCAGTTTTCTTTATTTGTAGAGGAAGAAGAAATTGATCTAGAATTATTATGGATTCGTTCTGAGCAACTGACATATGAGAATATCCCTTCTTTGGTAAATAAGAAATATGTTTATGGTGTGGGGGATGAATATAATGCTGCTAAAGCTTTTCTATTCTCGGATCAGACTAGTTTAACTTATAGTGAGAAGACAGAAAAGACTTATAGTAATTTTTTTGAATTATTGTGCAATGAAAAAAATAAGTTGAAAGATTATACTGATTATTATATTGAAAAAGTTAATTGGCTGCTGGAGCATGAATATTTAAGAGAAGATAAACATGGAAATATTGTTTTAAATAATAAAAGGCTGGTTATGATTTTAAGGGACCTATATTTTAATGAAGTGATCAGTTATTGGAGATTACCAAAAGTAGAGAGAAAAATTATTGATGAATTGGAGCAAAAAAATATTGTTGAATTTGAAAACACTTTATTTTCTAGGCCAGAACAGAAATATATAAATTATTTACTTAATAAATCTCAATTTAATAATGGCTTAGATTTAAGAA
>Ga0182240_100215_pt1 | contig 23522 bp, 22 predicted proteins | sample hydfrates4_PW_90_FD_145594 | JGI IMG/M metagenome (GOLD analysis project Ga0182240, IMG submission 145594) | Subsurface microbial communities from deep shales in Texas, USA - hydraulic fracturing test 4_PW_90 | ecosystem: Environmental > Aquatic > Deep subsurface > Shale gas/oil reservoir >...
GCATCTGATCACATCCTAAATATTCTGATAATATTTTATCAGATTAATTCAGGAAAAGGAAGAGCTTATTTAAATTTATTTTGATTAATATTTATTGTTTTCTAATGGAGTAATTTGATAGATAACAATTAGAATAAAAACAACTTTATAATATCATTCAGATTTAGTTAACTTCGTTAATACAAGTTTATATATAAGAGCAGCTGCAATCACCAATCAAGCTGCTCTTTTTTAATTAAAATAAGTATAAACAATAATAAAATCACAATCTTTTATAATTTCTTTTCAATATGTTCTATTCTTTTATCTATTTCTTTTTTATATTCCCCCATAAGTAATTCTACCGCTCTTTTATTATCTCCATATTTTTTTGATAATAATTGATTAGTAAATACTAATAGGCCTTTAACAGCTTTGATGACTTCTTTTTTGGTATATCCCAAATCATTTATCATCATTTTTGCTGACATTAAATCGGCTTCCATCTCGATCTTCAAATCTCTTTCACTATTCATTTTAGCATGATCTAAAAAAAGATGATATGCTTCATGTCCAATCACAAAATCTTTTGTGCTCCCCTTTAAAATTGGATCTATTATAATTTCTTTTTTTGGCACTCTTAAAGCTCCTAATACAATCCCACGATATTCTAATAACTCCTTGCTATAAATAATATTAACCTTTTTCTCATCAATATATCTCTTTTCTCTTCTAAATAGTAGTTTTGCTTTATAAAGTAAAATTTCATCAATTAAATAGTCCAATAGATAATCTAAAAACTCTTTCCTATATTCAACATCAGTGAATAATCTTTTTATATTTTTAATCATATTTATAACCTCCTAAAAACTTAATCAAACTTATTTTTACTAAAATGTTTACTCCTTTAATTTTATTCTTTAATAGTTAAATTATTCCTCCAAAATCATGCTATTAATTTTTTTGGTAAATTTAAATTTACTTAGAATATATGTGATGTATTTAATGTGAATTTTATTGAAATACTAATAATTAAATGATAGAATTATTTATAGATTATTTAATCTATGGATATATTTAATACCTTATTATAATCAAGAAAAAAGAACTTCAAAACTACTGAGGTTGCCGCATTTTGATTATTTGGAAGTATTCAAGAGTAAAAAGGCGAATAAAAGAGATAATCAAAGTTGATTTCTCACTGTTTTTAAGTAAATTAGTGCAAAATTTTATAAAAATAGAGGGGTTGCCGCAAATGGCAATTTGAGGCTTGTCACAACAGGCTTCGCAAGGGGTGCTGTCAGAATCAACAGTCCATTACAACAAGGATAATAATCACTAGCTGTTACTTAGCAGCTAGTTTTTTATTTTTATAATATTTTTTTCTCCTTGCCAACCTGATGTCAATCTATATTTATATAATATATTTATAGCAAAAAACCACTCAGGAAGGTTTAAAAAAATGAGGAGGAAATAAAATGAGCATATTAAAATCTTTTTATACTGTATGTATGGACCTAGGTAAATATGTTAGTAACTTACCACTCTCAACCCAAATAGTAATTTATATACTAATGATTTTTAACGCTTCAGTATTGATTAAGGACCTACGTTCTAATATTAAAGATATTAAACTCATGATGTCGAGTTAAAATTTTATAAACTTACTGTCAAAGAAGAAATTTTGAATATTAATAATTAAAGTCATCCTACAAAATTTTTTTAGGGTGACTTTATTCTATTAAGTTGAGTTAATTATATTGAGTAAAAGAATTGGAGGGTTTTATAATGGGGAGTTTAATAAATCTTGAGGAATATAGAAAAAATAAATATGGAAAAGAATTAGAGGAATTTGATGAATTTTTCAAAGAAATACCTGAAGAAGATTTTATTGATTTTCTGATCGAAGAAGATATAGATTTTGATATTTTAAATGCTTACACAACTTATAATGATGAGTTTATAGAAAATAACATTGAGCATCTTGTTCATAATACTTTTCCCCACTGCACCATTTGTGATGACAAGTTAAAAAAAGGTGACAGAGTTGATCTTATGTGGCCACAGGAGTATGCTTTTAATCTTTGTAATAAATGTAAAGTAAATTTGCCAGAAGAATTTGAAAAAGAAAGAATAATTAATTTAGATAAAATGAAACTAATTATGTCAGAAGAAAATTATAAGGAAATAGAAAACAACCTGAATGAAGATGATATTATTAACATCCAAGGTTCTCGTATAATAATGGAAAAGTCTTATAGCCAGATGAAGTATATAGTTTTAGATATGGACGACGGTTTTGATTTTTAAAATATATTATCACTAAATTTATATATACAAGGCAAACAGGAAGCCAATAAAGATTAAAGGCTTCCTGTTTTTATAATTATTTACTTAATTCTTCTAGCTTTTCTTTTGGATATTTTTGATAAATTTCTTTCTCACTCATATCAGCCTTCATATATAGAAAATACTGCTTTTCGATCGGTTTCAATTCACTCTCTAAAACAACTTTTTTTATTGTTTCTTTTATTCGCTGTTCATCAGTTAAATCATCTTCCAAAATATTAAGAGCCTTTTTAGTTAACTTTCTAGCCATTTCAGTATTTATCCCTAAATGTAAATCAATTATTTTACCATACAGCTTTTGCATAATTTCATACGTATCAGCCATTTTATCTCCTCTTTATCTAAAATTTAATTAAAACGATTCATTATCTATCTTCTTATAATTTTTGTATTATCTCTTCTTCAGCATAGCTTCTAACTGTATTTTCTGCATAAACTAAATGATCTACTAAAGTTATTTCAAGATAATCACCTAATGTTTCTAGTAATTCAGTTACTTTCATATCAGGTTCTGAAAATTCAGTGCTTCCACCCGGATGATTATGTGCCAAAATAAATCCACTTGCTCCAATATTTAAAGCTTCTTTTAAAATAATACTAGGAGAACTAGCTACTATTTTAGGTCCTCCTATCCCAATTACTTTTATATCTAGCACCTCTCTTTTTCCATTTAAATAAATAGTTACCATTTCTTCTACTTTTAAAGAGCTCATGTATGGTGATAAAATTTCTAATACATCTTCAGGTGTAAAAATCGTTCTTGTTTCTTCTATGCTATACAATCCTTCTAAATTTCTATGTACTAACATAAAATCACTGTATAATTCTTGCTGAACAGAACTTAAATCTAGTTTTTCTGAAATTATTTTTTTATTTAAAATTTCATGTAGCTTTAATTTATAGATCTTAGCTTGTTGCTCAGTATTTAATTGTAATAAATCTGCAAATTTACTGTACACCTCTTTTTTTGATTTCATAATCTTAATCTCCTTATATTGATAGTCGACTATTGACTTTAATTAATGATTTTTTTAGTTTTGAGGCCTAGATATCTCCTAGGCCTATTTATATACTCGACTTAATAAAATTAAAAATTATTCATACCTCCCATACCTCCCATATTATTCATATCATTATTCATATTATCATTCATATTATCATTCATGCTATTATTAAAGTTGTCGTGCATATTGTTATTCATACTATTCGTCATTTGATTATTAGTTTCCCTATTCATGTTATTCATTTCAGCTGCCATTGTATCTGAAGGATTAAATCCTTGACCTTGTACAAATCCCCCATGATCAAAAGGAGTTACACTTTTCATTGAAAAATCATTAAATGCTTTATTTATTTGCTGCTGCATTTGTAGATCCATTTGACTTTGGAGTTGATGCTGCATTTGTTGGTTCATCTGATTTTGCATATTCATCTGCATCTGTTGTTGGTTAATTTGGTTTTGAGTTCTTATAAAATCCTGTACATTATGATTCATCATCTGATTAAAATTAGTATAATCATTTATATCTTTTAAATCATCAAACCTAAATTTGCCATTATCCTCAAAATACTGAGCTGCATTTTTAATAAAATCTTCATTTTTTGTTTCATTTAGAATTTTTTCCTTTTCTTCTGTACTTAAGTTACTAAAAGCAGCTAAAGCTAATTCTCCTTGTTTAACACTTATCCAGTTGAAAAATCTATTTAAAACTTCCCAGGTTGCTCTATCAATGTTTTTTATTTTCAATTTCCTTTTGTTTTTAGTAGCTGTATCATAAACTAATAAAAATTTTATCTTTGCTTCTTGGTTTAATAATTTCACAAAATCCTTTTTTTGGTTAATGTTGAAACTATCAAAAACTTCCATTAAAGAAACTATGTAGCTCTTTATTTTCTTATTTTTTCTCTTATTTTTAATAAATTGAAAAAATTTAATTATCATAGTTAAGACAAATCTTATTATTAAATAAAAAATTATAAATTGAAAATTAAAATAAAGCGGATTAAGGAAAAACATAAAAAACGAACCCAAAAATACAATTCCATCTAAAAATTTTAAAATTTTAATGATAAACCCTCCTTAATAAATTACTCTTCGAAATTAATGATTTCTCCGTCTGAAAACACTGCTCTAATAACTTTTGCTTTAACTTTTAAAGTATTATTAACAATTAAAGGATAAACAGAGTTTGAACCCGGAAGGAAATTTATAAATTCCCCTAAATCTCTGGTGTTTGGTTCTATATTAACTTGAATTTTCCTTCTTTCCTGCCCCATACTATCTCCAAAATTATCATATAGATAAATATCATATATTATGCCGGTCACAACTTTATCACTATAATTATTAAATACTATATATAATCTACCATGCTCAGAAACTAAACTCGTTTCGTATCGATCAAATAGTTCAGTTTGATAACCAGCATATTCTACAATTTTTTCTCTTTTTTTCTTTTTATTTATTTCTTCACTATTATCGATTTCAAAAGAATCATTTAAAAAATATTCGAATATGCTCTTACTTTCATTTTTTGCAAAGTGATTATTTAATTCACTTTTGGTTTGATTATCTAAATAAAAAAGATTATTATTGTTTTCTAGTTCATCCAACACTTCTTCAATACTATTATATCTATTTGGTTCATTATAAATTTTATTTCCTGTAATATGTAGATTAAAACCATCATTTAGACCCTTTAAATATATTTCTTTTTCACTTTCATCTAAACTATTCCAAAAATCACTATCTGCATTTTCAAAAGCAAAGCTACTACTTGAAAATAAAACTAAAAATATAATTGTAAAAATAAATATTTTTTTCATCTTTATTAACCACTCCTAAATAAATTATTGACTTTAATGTTATAATAAATTTATTCTATAAAAAGAAATAATATCCTTTAATAAATATAATTATATCTTTAATTAATAATTTTCTAACCTAAATATAGTTTTCAAAATATTATAAAATATTTATAAGCATAATTATGCTTCTACGTAATTAAATATAAGCATATCTACGTAATTATTTAATTATGCTAATATGCTAAAACTTTTTGTTGATTAAAATATATCTTGAAAAATTTCGAGTTTTTTTCTTACACTTCCCTTTAATCTTATTTCATTAAAATCATATCAAATAGTATTGACAGCACTGTGTCGAGTAGTTTAATTTTTCATTAAATTTAATCTTGAAGATAATATTAAATATATTTTATCAGAATATTATAAAATATATAAATACATAATTACGTATTTATATATTAGCATAAATATTTATTTATGTAATTACGTAAATATTTAAATAAATATTAGCATAATTATTTAAATACGTAATTATGCTTTTTTAAACAATAACAGCTAAGTGGGTTGAAAACACTCAGCTATAACAATTCATCTTTTTTTATGGACCTTTATTTATATATTCTCTAACTTTTTCACAATAGCCCTGAGCAGCTGCATTATTTTTATACCATTAATTAGATTGTCCTATTATTTTTCCTCTAAAGCTTTCTTAGTTCATGGAAATTAAAATTTTCTTTTTTTATAAGTAGTAATATTTAATTTCTAGCTTTAGCCTTAATATTATGAAATGAATTATTATCTTATTGATATTTTTTATTTACTATTTAATTATCATATCAACCTAGAATCTTATTTTCTTCTCCAGGTTAAAATTTTTTCAGATCAAGAGTATATTATCAACAAAATTTCTTAACCTTTATTACATCAATTAACCATAAATTTATTATATTAATTCAGAATATTATAAAATATTTATTTACGTATTTATGTAATTACGTAAATATTTAAATAAATATTAGCATAATTATTTTATTGCATAAATAAATAGATCTGAATTTTAATTATTTTAAAAATCGCAAATATTGATGTGTATGTTTACATTTTTTATTTTTTTTATGTTTGATTTGAACTTGAAATTAGAAAAAAGGTTTTCATTTAATTGCATTAATTAGCCTTTAATATTTCTGAATTTAGCTTAAAACCTTATTATTCTAGGCTTTATTTGATTATTTTATTGATTTTCTTCTTTTTTTGATAAATTTATGCAGGAAGTTTATTGTCTATAACGAATTAGTATGATAGCATAAAAAGTAAGGTATTATTGCATTATTTAGGAGGTAATAAAATGGCAACAATAATTTCAATAGTAAATCAGAAGGGTGGAGTCGGAAAAACTACCACAACTCACAACTTAGGATATGCTTTAGCTGAAAAAAATAATAAAGTTCTTTTACTTGATTTAGACCCACAAATGAATCTTTCAACAACTTTAGGAATTGACTGTTATGCTCAAAAAAATACTATTTTTGATGTTTTAAAAGATAAAAACTTACCACTAGGTAGTATTATTAAAAAGACTGATCACAATAATTTAGATATAATTCCTGCTGCATTTGAATTAACTGGTGCAGAATTAGAATTTGCTAGAAAATTTAGTTCAGCTTCACTTTTATCAAGATCTTTTTCAAATTCACTAAAAGAAGATTATGATTTTATTTTAATTGACTGTCCTCCTTCTTTAGGAATTTTAACAATCAATGCTTTAAGTGCTTCAGATTATGTTATTATTCCAATGCAGCCAGAAGTATATGGTTTATACGGTATTGAAATGCTTCTATCTACTTATGAAGAAGTTCAGGAAGAAGTAAATCATGATTTAGAAATTATGGGAGTTCTTATTACTATGCATGATGCTAGATTATCATTACATAAAGAGATGACTGAAAAAATTAATGAGTACTTCAAAAAGAAAGTATTTAAAACTATCATAAAAACTAATACTAAATTGAAAGAAGCTCAAAGTAATAACCAAACTGTATTTGAATATGATGGCAGAGCTAGAGGTGCTAAAAATTATACCAGTCTAGCTGAGGAGGTTATGGAGCATGTCGAAAAAGAAGAATAGACTCGGTAGTTCAGAAGAAATACTAAGTAAGATAGGAAGCAGGATGTCTAGTCAAAATTCAAAAAAGAAAACTGAAGATGAAAATAAAAATGATAATTCATCAGATAAAAATGAAGAAAAAAATAATGATCAGCAAGAAAACTCATCAAATGATGAGAAAAAAGAAACTGAAGCTGTAAATAATAGTTGGCTTGATGAACAGAAACCATATAGATCTTCATTTATAGTAAAACCAGATATGGAAGATAATTTTGAAGATTGTAAAAGAAAATTTAGAAAAGAGCTCCGTATGAATCTCAGTAAACAAAATGCAATTGAATTAGGTTGGTTATTATTAAAAAAATTAGATAAAGAATACTTTAGTGAAGTAAAAAGAGTTTCTTCACCTGATGATGATCTAGTAGAGTCCCTTAAAAAAATTATAAAAGAATTTGCCTAAGATGTAATTATTTAAATATGTAAATACATTTATTATAATTTTCAGAAATATTTATTTACGTAATTACGTAATGGCATAAGTGCGTAATTACTTATATGCATAATTATGTAATTACATAGAATTTTTTGACTCTTTTGTCCGCTGCATATATCCTTAGGCTGTATAATTATAACTTAAAGTTTCTACATGGGGTGACTACTAAATGGCAAATACATATCAATATCAGATATTCCAGACTATAAAATCTTTTGCTGGTGAAAAAAATATCCTGGCTATACCAAAAAGTTTTATCAGGTTTTGTGATGAAGATCTTTATATTGGCCTCTTCTTGTCTCAAATAATATATCTTTCAGATAAAGGAAGCAGAGAAGACGGTTTTATTTATAAATCTAACAAAGAGTGGAAAGAGGATTATTTTTTAAGCGACTATGCAATTAGAAAAGCTAAAAAGTATTTAGAAGATAAAGGAATAATCGAAACTAAATTAATAAAAGCAAATGGTGCTCCCACTACTCATTATAAATTAAACAGAGAAACTTTTACTAAACTATTTATAAAATTTCTTGAAGAAAAAGAAGATACTCAAAATGGATTTGTTGAAATCAACGATTCCAGTGATAGCATGGAATCTTCGAAATCAACAAATGGATTTGAGACGGATAATCCTAGTAATAACATGGATTCGTTGAAATCAACAAATGGAATCGTTGAATCCAACGAAACATTAACAGAGATTACTACAGAAATTAATAACAATAAAAAAAATAATAATAAAAAAAGCAATTTTAAAAAAATCAAAAAATATTTCAACAAATCATTTTCTACATATCCCAATAATTTTCAGCTAGAAAAAATAAAAGAATATATGCTTAATGGATTATCTGAACAGTTAATTTTAAAAACAATTGAGCACTGTGGCCTGGGAGGACATAATCAAGCTTTTTGCTTTAATAGGTTATCTATGCTTGTAGAAGATGAAATTTATACTCTGGATCAATTAAATTCAGTTTTATCGCAAAATAAATCTTTCAAAAAAAAATCTAATGAATTAAAAAATAATAAATCAGCTTCTAAGAAAAGTAAAAATAATAAGGGGCAATCTGATTCTGATTACAAGTGGAAAAATTTCTTTATTGATCCTGATAAGTATAAAGAATAGCTTTATGACAGTAACTTAAGACGATTTTTTGATATTAAAATTTAGTTATTAGATAAAACTCATATAAATTTTTAGAAAATAAATTACATAATTTTAGTTGGATCTGACATAACTGTATTACGTTATTGTAAGATGATTACAATAACTTTTTAAAAGAAACTGGAAGGCATAATTGGGTGGAAATCATTTGTCTATGGATTCCAAAGGAGAAAAAATGAAATTAAAACAAATTGCTCATAAAATACAAAGCTACTATGATTATGAAAACACCGATTTTGTTGCTAGACCATATAATCGTTTTGATTCAGAGAAAACTACATGGTGGATAGTACCATCGAAAGAGTGGCCTGCTTACAAATTTGCAAAATTTGTTATTTTTGATGAAGATGAAAGAATAAATTTTGGAGTTAATGTTGAAAAAGGTTATGATGAAAATTTAGGAATTGGTATAGCTAAAAAATATAATTTGAAATCTGACTGGAGTTGGTATGATTTTAAAGCTAATATAGTATCTGGGAAATTAGACAGTATTGTGAGTGATATTAATCAAGAGTTTGATAAAAACGTTAAATTCAGATTGTTGATAGGAATTCTAAACAGTCAATCTAATGATCCGGAAGTAGAAAAACATTCAAATGAAATTAGCTTCGAAATTAAAAATAATAAAGTTATTAATTTTGATCAAGATTTAGATCTTGGAAATGAATTATCAGATATAGATCAAGTTAATAATATCAAGGAATTGTACAATTTATTGGTGTCAAAAACAAGCATAGATTTTTTATGGTTAGATTTTTATATAGCTGTAAGCTATGATAAGAAAAAAATTTTTGAGGATAAAATTGATTTTGATGAAATTCACCATATAATTAAAAAATTTGATTATCTTTTAAAAAAATAGCCTGGAGATATCACACAATACAATTTTTATATTTTTTATTAATTTGCTGAACCACTGCCAAACTTAGCAAACAAATTTCACCAAAGCCTCATAAATCAAATCTGAGAGTTATTATCAGAAGGATACTGTTTTATACATAAAACAAAATAAAACCTCTAGATGGAGCAAATAAAGCCCTCTAATTTAAATTTAGACCACCACTTCAACCGAGAAAACCCATACACTTTTAGCCGAACTATTAGAACTTTTATTATTATAATCACTTATTAGATTAATTTGTAAATCAATACTTTTATAAAAATTTACTTGGAGATGATATTATGTCTTTAAATTATCAGGTAGGAGAATTTTATACAGCTAAAACTTTTAAAGAATCTGGTTTCAATTTTCCAGATGGAGAATACAAGCTAAAGATTATCAGAGAAGGTTTGCCTGAGGACCCAGTTAATGATGAAGATGAGCTTGCTATTGCTGAAGAACAGTGGCTTGAAGGATTGGAAGGCAGTGATCAGTATAAGACAGATTTAGATGGTAATTGGTACTACTTTGAGTTTCCTATCAATGATGAAGGTATTGATTATATGTGGGTTCCTGAGTCAGTAGTGGTAGAGGTTTTTGAGTAATACTAATAAAAATAATATGAAGGTTAAATTGAATCATTGGAGAAATTAATTTAGTAGACTCTGACATAATGGTGTCGCAGCAGTATGATATTTTATTAGTGAATATATTTTTTTCAATGAGTAACAATAAAACCATTTAGGGAGCTGTCTGCTTATGGAGGAAGAAGATGATCTAATAGGATTAGATATTATTGACAATGAACCTGATTACTCTAAATAGATTGAAGAAAATAATAAAGCATTAGCTGATCAATACCTTGAAAAATATGGGGAAGTACCAGAATGGTTACAAGATAAATTAAAATAATTTTTTTATGAGAAGAGGTAAAATATGACTTTTATTCCTTATAAAATCAAAGATGATGGAAAAATGAAGCAGCTCAAAAAGAAGGATTTCAAGTTAGAAAAAGAGCTACAAAGTCTGGTGGAAGAAAACTTAAAAGAACTATTTGGGATTACATTTTTGGCCACAGAATATTCTACTGGTCAAAGACATGGTGGCAGAATGGATACCATAGGTATTGATGAGAATAACTCTCCAGTGATTTTAGAGTACAAGCAAAATAAAAATCAAAATATAATTAACCAGGCTTTGTTTTATCTTGATTGGTTGGTTGATCACAAGAGTGCTTTTGAATTACTAGTTAGAGATACTCTTAATCAAAAAATAGAGATTGATTGGTCCTCTCCAAGAGTTTTATGTATTGCTGAAGAATTTAATAAGTATGATACTTATGCTGTAGATCAGATGAAAAGACCCATTGAACTTATACAATACAGGATTTTTGAAGACGACTTATTTGCACTTGATATTTTAACAGCAGCAGAAGAAAGTAGGGGTAATAATAAAAGTTCTACTAATAAAGATTATAGTGTGGACTATCATTTGAAAAATGGTTCTGAAAGAATCAAAAAATTATTTGATGAGCTAAGAAATTTTACTCTAGAATTGGCTGATGATGTAGTAGAAAGTCCTCGTAAATTTTATATTGCATACAGGATTATTAGAAATTTTTTATGTATAGATATTCATAAAGAACATCTGCTTATATATCTTAGAATTGAACCAGATGAAGTTAATTTAGAAGATGATATTCTGAGAGATGTATCTGAGATTGGTCATTTTGGAACGGGTGATTTAGAGGTAAGAGTAGAAAGTGAAGATGATATTGAATTGGCTAAAAAATTGATTGAGAAAGCCTATGATAATAGTGGAAATTAAGAATAATAATTGGGAGGAATTGAAATGTCGAAATTAACATTAGAAGAATTAGAATCACATCTATGGGAATCAGCTAATATTTTAAGAGGTAGCATTGATTCTGCAGATTATAAAAATTACATATTTGGTCTATTGTTTCTAAAAAGAATGAACGATGTTTTTATGGAAAACAGGAAAGAAATTATTGAAGAATATGGTGAAGAATTAGCTGATGATCAGGATTTCTATACCAAGTCAAAGGTATATGTCCCTGAGAGAGCTCGCTGGTCAGAAATTAAAAAACAGAATGAAGATATTGGTGCAGCAATTAATAAAGCTTTTGTAGTTTTAGAGCAGGAAAATCCACCACTAGAAGGTGTTTTAACTACAGTTGATTTTAATGATAAGGACAGATTACCTGACAGTGTTTTAGAAAAATTAATCCAGCACTATACAGATTTAAAGCTAGATAATGACCATCTTGCAGATCCTGATTTATTAGGAAGAGCTTATGAGTATTTAATTAGGCAGTTTGCTGATGATGCAGGAAAAAAAGGTGGAGAGTTTTATACACCTCGTGAAGTAGTTCAGTTATTAGTTAGAATTTTAGATCCTAAAGAAGGTCAGCGTGTCTATGACCCAGCCTGTGGTTCAGGAGGAATGCTGATTTATTCTGCTGAGCATATTAGAGAAGAAGATGAAAATGGAATGGAGAATATATCACTCTTTGGCCAGGAAAGAAACCTAAACACCTGGTCTATTGCTAAGATGAATATGTTCTTACATGACCTTTATGATGCTCAAATTAAAAGAGGAGATACATTTACAGAGCCACTATTTTTAGAAGATGGTGGTAAGCTGCAGCAGTTTGACAGAGTTATTGCCAATCCAATGTGGAATCAGAGCTATGCAAAAGGTGATGTAAAAGAATCACAGAAATATAATAGATTTAATTATGGATTTCCACCCAAAAACTCTGCTGACTGGGCTTGGGTTCAGCACATGTTAGCCAGTGCCAATCGTGATGGTAAGGTTGGAGTAGTTTTAGATAATGGAGTTTTATTTAGAAGTCGTTCTGAAGGTAAGATCAGAAAGAAAGTCTTAAAAGAAGATTTAATTGAAGCTGTGATTGCTCTTCCTTCAAACTTATTTTACAATACATCTTCACCTGGCTGTATTTTAATGCTGAATAAGAATAAGCCTGCCGCGAGAAAAGATAAGGTTATCTTCATTTATGGTGAGGAAGATTATGAGGAAGGAAGTAATCAGAACTTTTTAAGAGATAAAGATTTAGAAAAGATATTAGATGCCTATCATAACTTTGAAGATATTGAAAAATACTGCAGAGTTGCAGATATGGAAGAAATAGAGAGAAATGATTTTAATTTAAATGTACCTCGCTATATTGATACAACAAAAGAGGAAGAACCAGTTGATGTAGAAGAAGTTTTAACTGAGCTAGAACAGCTGGAAAAAGAAAGAGATGAGATAGAATTAGAGATGATGGGCTATCTTAAGGAGCTTGGTTATCATGAGTAATAACTTGATGAGAAAACAAGCTATTAAAGTTGGTAAAATGGTTGAATTGCCAGAAAGTTGGGCAGTTAAACAAATAAAAGAAACTATGGATCTAGAGAGTGGAGTATGGGGTAAAGAAGATGAAAGTGGATATCCTGTATTGAGATCCACTAATTTTACTGAATCAGGATATATTGATTTTGAAGAAGTTACTTATAGAGATATTCCAGATCGAAAAATTGATGATAAAAAGTTAAAAAAAGGTGATGTTTTATTAGAAATATCAGGCGGTGGTCCTAAACAACCTGTAGGTAGAGTGGTTTTTTTTGATGAAAAAGAAAATAAAGATTATTTATTTGGTAATTTTGTTAAAAGATTAAGATTAAAAGATAAATTGTCAGAAGAAAATGATCCATTTTATATTTTTAGATTTTTAGAAAGATATTATGATATTGGACAGACTGAAACTTTACAGCATCAAACTACAGGTATCAGAAACCTTGATTATAGAGCTTATATGAGTTTGCCATTGCCACTACCTCCTTTTCCCGAACAGAAAAAAATAGCATCAATCCTATTATCAGTTGATAAGTCAATAGAAAAAACTGATGAGGTAATAGAAGAAACAAAAGAACTTAAAAAAGGATTAATGAAGGAGTTACTTACTAAAGGGATTGGGCATAGTGAGTTTAAGGAGGTAACTGCTTTAGGACAAAATTATACTATTCCTAAAGATTGGAGTTTAAAAGAACTTAATGAAGTATTAAAAGTTATAAGAAATGGAAGCTCTAAAAAGCAAAATAAACAAGGACAAGGACTTCCAGTTTCTAGAATCGAAACAATTTCTGATGGTACAATAAATTATGATAAAGTTGGATATGTAGATTTGGAACCTGAAGATTTAAAAAAGCATGAATTAGAAAAAGGAGATGTCTTATTCAGTCATATAAATAGTATTGCTCATATAGGTAAAGTTGCTCAATATAAAGCTGATAAGAAATTATATCATGGAATGAATTTGTTGAAACTTAGATTTGACAATAAAATAGTTACTGATCAATTTATGTTACATAGACTTAAATCAATAAATGCTAAACATTTTTATGAAAGATATGCAAAACAAGCTGTTAATCAAGCGAGTTTAAATCAAAAAGATGTGGGATTATACACTTTTCCACTTCCTTCACTAGAAGAGCAAAAGAAAATAGCATCAATCATATCATTAGTAGAGAGTAAGATAAAAAAGGAAGAAGAATACAAAGCTAAACTGGAGCGACTAAAAAAAGGTCTGATGCAGAAACTATTAACAGGAGAGATTAGAGTAAATACAGAGATGGAGGTTTAGATAATGACTGGAAATTGGAATGAGTATCAGCAATCAGAAAAACCTGCTTTAGATTTATTTGAAAATCTAGGCTATAAAGTCTATGACCAGCTGGATAAAGATTTTGTGAAGCTGCCTAAAAGAGAATCAGAACACCAGGTGATTTTAATTGAAGAACTAAAAACAGCTTTAAAAAGAATCAATCCCTGGATCAATGAGAACAATTTAAATAAGGCAGTTAATGAGGTTAGACCTGCTCGCCTAAAGGCTAACTCTTTGATGGCAGCCAATGAGATAATCTATGACAGGTTAATCAATCATATTAGTTTGGAGCAGGATTTAGGTCATGGGAAGAAAAACCAGACTGTAAAATATATTGACTATGATAATCCAGAAAATAATTCCTTTATAGCAATCAACCAATTTCGAGTTAAAGGTAAAGAAACTATCAAACCTGACATAACTCTATTTGTTAATGGTTTACCTCTGGCAGTAATAGAATGCAAAAATAACACCACCTGTAATGAACCAGAAGAAGAAGCGATCAAACAATTAAGAAGATATCAAAATATAAGAGATGATTATCAGGAAGGTGCAGAAGAACTTTTTTACCCCAACCAACTGCTTGTTGCAGCCTGGGGTGATTCAGCATCTTCAGCTACAGTAGGTGCTCCAGCACAGGCGTTTAAAGGCTGGAAGGACCCTTATCCTTATACCAAAGAGGATATAGCTGAAATCATTGGCAGAGAGCCTACAGGACAGGATATACTTCTCTTTGCCCTCTTTAAAAAGAATAGGTTCTTAGATATTTTAAGAAACTTTATTGTCTTTGAAGATAGGGGTAACTCTAAAATTAAAATGGCCTGTCGCTACCAGCAGTTCAGAGCTGTGCAGAAGGCAGTAGAAAGAATAACAAATGCTGATAGTCTGGAAGATAGAAATGGAACTGTCTGGCATACTCAGGGTTCAGGTAAATCATTAACCATGCTCTTTTTAGCACTGAAGCTGAGAAGGCTAAAAGAGATAGGTAATCCAACAATGCTGATTGTAACTGATAGAGTTGACCTTGATGAACAGATCAGTGGAACCTTTAAAAAATGTGGCTTTCCTAATCCAGAAAGAGCAGCCAGTGTAAAAGACTTAAAAGAACTTTTATCTTCAGAAGCTGGTAGAACAATAATGACAACTATCCATAAATTTCAGGAATATGAAAAAGAAAAGTATCCACTGCTTTCAGAAAAAGAAAATATATTTGTAATGGCAGATGAAGCTCACAGAACTCAGTTTAAAGATTTAGCTTCCAATATGAGGAGAGCTTTACCAAATGCCTGTTACATAGGGTTTACTGGTACACCAATCGATAAAGAATCAAGAAGCACCTTAAGAACCTTTGGTGGTTATATTGATACCTATACCATAGAAGAATCAGTGGCAGATAATGCTACTCTGCCGATCAAATATGAGAGCAGGCTGGCTGATTTACATGTAGAAGATAGAACTTTAGATGAATTATTTGATCAGAAATTTCATAAATATAGTGATGAAGAAAAAAAGAAGATCAAAGAAAAGTATGCTACTGAAAATGATATAGCTGAAGCAAGTTCCAGGATAGAAAGTATTGCTTTAGATGTAATAAAACACTACAAGGAAAAGATTGCTCCCTTTAAGGCTCAGGTAGTGGCTGTAAGCAGACTGGCAGCAGTCAGGTATAAAGAGGCGATAGATGAGTTAGACGGTCCAGAAGCAGCTGTTTTAATCTCAGGCAGCCATAATGATGAAGGACTGCTTAAAAAATACAGTGTTGATAATGATCAGAAATCTAACCTTGTAGAAAGGTTTAAAAATCCTCACTCTTCACTAAAAATAATTATCGTCTGTGATATGTTATTGACTGGTTTTGACGCTCCAGTTGAACAGGTAATGTATCTGGATAAATCACTGAAAGAACACAACCTGCTGCAGGCTATTGCCAGAGTTAATAGAGTCTTTCCTGAGAAAAATTACGGTTTAGTAGTAGATTATTATGGTGTTTTTGATAACCTTAAAAAAGCACTGGCTATCTTTAATCCTTCTGATGTAGAAAATGCTGTTACTCCAATTGAGGATGAGAAGCCAAGACTGGAAGCCAACCACAGAGAGGTAATGAAATATTTTAGAAATACAGATATGAATGATTTGGAAGCCTGTATTGAGTTATTTGAAGATGAAGAAAAGAGAAATCACTTTAAAAATGATTTCAAAGATTTTGCAAAGAGTATGGATATCATAATGCCGCATCCAATAGCTGATCCTTATCGTAAGGATTTATATAAGCTGAGTAAGATTCATAAAGCAGTCAGGAATAGATATCGTGATGAAAGTATTGATATCAAAGGTGTAGGAGAAAAAGTTAAAAAGCTGATTGATGATCATATCAGAGCAAGTGAGGTCAGGGTATTACATGAACCAGTATCTATCCTTGATGAAAAAGAATTTGAGGAAACTCTAGATGATTTAAAATCTGATAAGGCTAAAGCCAGTGAGATGGAGCATGCAATCAAAAAAGAAATTAGTGTGCAGATGGATGAAAACCCAGTCTATTATGAAACTCTAAGTGAGCGACTGGAAGAAATTATTGAAAAGAGAAAAAATAATCAGATGAGTCTTTTAGAACAGATTGGTGAGATGAAGGATATTATAAAAGATATGAGAACAGTCCAGTCTAAGGCAGAAAAATTAGGGTTAAATAAAAAAGAGTTTGCTCTTTATGAGCTCTTATTAACTGAAAGAGATAAAGATGAGGGAAAGGTAGCTGAAGAACCTGGAGAATATACTGCTGGTGAAGGTAGTAATGAGCATTATGTAAATAAGAAGGTTAAAGAAGCGACTCAGCAGATTTTTATTGATTTAAGTGAGTACACTAAGGTTGACCTATGGCGGCAGAAAAGTAAGGTTTTACAGGAAATGAGGAAGACGATAAAGGTTAATTTACTTCAGTACGAGGAATTTAAAAAGAAGTTGGATAGTATTACTAATAAAATAATTAAGCTGTCCAAAAACATATTTATGTTTTAAACTGGAGGATAAAATGCAGCAGATTAAACTAGGAAAAAAACTAATAGATTATGAAATAATACGCAGTAATCGTAAGACTATGGGAATCAGCATTGACCATGATAAGAATTTAATAGTTAGATCACCAAAAAATACAGCAGATAAAAAAATAAAAGAGATATTAAAAAAGAAAACAGGCTGGATTTTAGATAAATTAAAAGCGATGGAAAAGATTAAACCTGCTCCTAAAGAAAAAGAATTCATGACAGGGGAGAAGCTGCCTTATTTAGGTAGAAGATATAGGCTGGAAGTTTCTGAGGCAGATATTAAAAAAGTTGAAGTTAAACTTTATCAGGGGAAGTTTATAATCAATTATCCTCAGGATTTAAAAAATGAGGAAGAGAGAAGAAAGGAAATTAGGAACGCTTTAACTGAATGGTATCGGGAGCATGCTAAAGAAAAAATTAAAGAGAGAGTGGAAAAATATAAGGTTAAACTAGATGTGGAACCCAATAATGTGGTTGTAAAAAAGCAGAAAAAACGCTGGGGCAGCTGCAGCAGCAAAGGTAATCTTAATTTTAACTGGAAGATTGTCATGGCACCAATGTCTATTGTAGATTATTTGGTGGTACATGAGCTTACTCATTTAGTCCATGATAACCACTCAAGAGAGTTTTGGGCTACAGTGGGTTCTATTGTACCTGATGTAAATGATAAAAGAGAGTGGCTTAAGGTTAACGGGAGAAGGCTAAGTTTTTAGTTAATCTGTAATAGCCTATAATTGGAGGTTAATAGTGATGGAAAAGCGAATAAAATTTTCTATTTTTTTATTAGTGATAATTTTATTGTTAACAACTTCAGTATCAGCTGAGTGGACTACTCAATTTATAGAAGACGAGAGAAAGGAAAATGGTGTGTGGTATGCTCATTCACCTAATGTAAAAGCAGATGACAACATTACTGCTAAAGTATCAATTGGTACAGATGGTGATGTTGAATGGGTTAATTTAGAATTTTATACAATGCCTACTGTAATAAAAAATATAGACAATCCTATTCAAGCCTCAGTTAAATGGGATGATCAGGAAAGCGAAAAAATATTTTTTAATAAATTTGGTGATTTCAACTTTATTAGTTTTCAAAATTATGGGGAATCAATAGCAAAGATAGAAAAGTCAAATAAGATGGTTTTAGAATTTAAAAAAGATGGAGAAGAGAATATTAAAATTATATTTCCTCTAGAAACTGCAGCAGCAGTTATTAATGAAATTAGAGGTAAATTTTGATTATAACTAATAATTCAGATAGAAAAATAATAAAAACAATAGGGGGAAATAAATGGGCTTTTTAGATGGAATAATAGGAAATGCTAGTGAAATGAAAGAGGATAAACTTGAAGAAGAATTAAAAGAAATCTTGATCGAAGGTGAAAATATAGAATCAGGATATAATATTTTAAGAGATTACTTTGTTTTTACTAATAAGAGGTTAATCTTAGTTGATAAGCAGGGAGTAACTGGCAACAAAAAGGAGTACCATTCGATACCATATAAGAATATCAGACATTTCAGTATAGAGTCAGCTGGAACTTTTGATAGGGATTCTGAACTAAAACTATGGATTGCAGGTATAGCTAATCCTATTGAGAAAAAATTTGGGAAGAAGTCCAGCAATATTTTTGAAGTACAGCAGGCTTTGGCCAAACATATTTTGAAGTAAATTATTTAGGAAATAATTAGAAAAAAATAAGACCTAATGAATAAAAAGCCTAAATATAAAAAAGGGGAAGTGAAGATGAGAAAAAAATTAAATATTATTTTAGTGATATTTTTAATAATAATTTTCATCCTTTCAGGGTGTAAGGGAGAAGAAAAAGTTTCAAATAGTCAAGCAACAGTTAAAATAGGCGGGCAAATTCAAGCACCAAAAGATGGAAATGTTAGCAGTTTAAGTGATGATAGTGAATTTGTTGGAATCGTAAAAGATTTTTATACAGGTGAAATTCTTATTGACTCTGTAGAAGTGGAGAAAAATAGATATTCAATACAGATTGAATCCTCCAAAAATATTATAATAATTTTTAGCAGAAATTCAGATAATATGTATCTAGCAACATATATACCTGAAACTGGTGAAAAACTAAAAAGTGGAGTTTCTGATGTGAATGCAGAATCAACAATAGTATCACTTATTCTAAAAGATGTTAAAACAGATAAAGTTAAAAGTTTAATTCAAGATGATATTCTTAGTTTAAGAGAAAAAGCTAAAGAGATTGTTAAGGATAAAAATTCAGAAAAATTTAATAATATGATAAATAATCAAAATTTGGATTCAGAAACCGAATCACCTTTTACAAAAAATGCTCAAGAAGAACTGGAAGAATTAGAAAAATATTATGCTGAAATATTGGAGCAACAATTAATATCAGGTTTTGTTTATGATAAAAATGGAAAACCTATTGAAAACATAAAAATTGTTGATTCAAATAATGATTTACTTGCTACATCTAATTATAGAGGAAAGTGGCAATTTAGAGTAGCTTCTAATACTAAACGACAACTATTGATTTCTCCGGTAAATAAAGATTATTATGAGCCAACTTACTATTATCCAGTAGAATACACTTTTCAGGATTCTGAGAAGTATTTAATTGAAACAGATAAATTACCAGCAGATGCTCAATTCAATTTTTATGCTAATGAGTTTAATCCTAATTATTATAATTTGCAGGATAAATTAAGAGCTAATAAAAAATATGAAACAGAAGTATCTTACTTATATGATGTTGTTAAAAAACCAGTTTACTGGATTTCAGCAACTCAGTTGGGGGAACCAAATAACACAAAATCTGAACTAATGGCTTTACAGTCAGAACCTAAAGAATTAAAAAAAGAAATAGATAATATATATGAAGCCTTGATGTTTTTAGGAAGTATTCCAGAACAAGAATTAAAAGATAATGAAGTTACTTATGTTAGAAGCTATCCTGAAGATGATTGGGAATTTTCTATTGATCAGCCAACTGAACTTGCTATTAAAGAGTCAAAAATATATAGCTGCAGACCAGCAGCAAATACTGTTGATTATTTATTAAGCGATGATTATGACGAAGTTGGAGTTGTTTTTATGAGAAGTGTTGATGATGGTCATGCAATAAATTATATTAGAGAGGGTAATACATTTTATTTTATTGACTCACAAAATGCTTTCCGTAATGGAGGAGGATTTGCTCATGATGATGGTATTGTCAGAAATAATCATTACCATCATTCATATATAATTAAAACAAAATATCCTGAAGCATTTATACAGTTTTTTGCTAATTCTTGGCAAGAAATGGATCATACTTTTTTTGCTTTATATGATTTTGAAACCAATCCTGTTCATATAGGTAGTAAAGGAGGCAGTGGTGTTTTCGGGTTTCCAATCGCTAATGATGGAAGTGATGTAAAAGTATATAAAGATGAAAAGAATAATGGAGAATATGGATTTATCGAGGCACCAAGCAATCCCTCAACAAAAGCTTCAGTTGTAAAAAAATATTCGGATTATGATTCTTTTAAGTTATTTTTTGATGAAAATAACAATGTCAAAAATGAAGCACCTGAAGAAATAATAATTCCAATGGACTGATTAGTAAGATGTTGTGATATTTTAAAGGCATATTTGGTTCTAATATTTGTTCTTTATTTCCAAAAATATTAAAACTTATTTAAAAAGCTCTGGGAATAGTTCTCAGAGCTATGAGTTTGTAGATTTGCGAATAGGTTCAAGTTTATTTTGGAGAGATTAAGTTAGCCATTTGAACGTTTGGATAGGCTCATATTTTAGCTTATGAGGTCAGTATAACCAACAGGTACTGTTGGTAATGATGGTAATGAGATTCATCTTTAAAAAGGTGAGAAAGCAGTATTTGAGGCCGGAGAAACTGTATTCATAAGGACTAATACAACTGAGTATGATAATTTTCATCAGAATTATTTAACAATCTCCTTATTTGATATTTTTTTCCTGGGGAAGTAATGTTAGAAAGAGTTGATACTGAAATTGATTCAGATTGGTCTATTTTTATTATGCAGCCACAGTTTTATCCAGGAGAATATAAAGTAAAACTGGAATCAGAATATGAATCTGGTTTTGCAGAGTTTAAGGTTATAGATTCAATTGAGGGAGAAAATACAAAAGTAAATTAAGATAAAATTAGCTGAGAGCTATAAACTCTCAGCTTTTTTTCATTAATTTAATTCATCGAAATATAATTTAAGCGCTATCAAAATCACTAATTCTTTCTCCTTCTCCTTTTTATCAAGCCATTCTTTAATTTCTCCAATATCAATAGCTTGTCCCCAAGAAATATTTTTCCATTCGTTGAGTATTTTACGTCTGGTTTTTTTATTGTTTATAAGAGCTTTTCCATCTCTATATTTTTTTTGTGATTCTCTATTTAGACAGATTTCATGTTTTTTCCAGTTGCTTCTTCTATCAGTAATATCTTCAGGTCCACCACAAACAGCACACCATCCAACTTCAACATTTTCCTGGCTCAATTTATATAATTCATACCACATATAAGATAATAGGTTAGGAGGTGTAATCTTTATACCTTTATCTGTAAATTTAACAAAGAAATCTTCAGAATTATTTTTATTGTACAATTTGAATATTTTGGTAAGTTTAATTTTTAGCAGATTGTTAAGCAAAATATTACCATATTCAATTAATTCATTTTTAGTTAGATCTTTTGAGTTAAATTTATTAATTTTATTGCCTTCCCTATTTTTTAAAAGACCTCCAATATACTTTCCTTCAATACTATTTTTGATAGAAATACTTCCTCCTAAATTTTCAAAAAAATCATCTTCTTTTTTATTTTCAGGATTTGAATTATTAAATTCATTTAAAATATCATAAGAGGGAAATAATTTATATTTGATCTTATAAGAATTTGAATTAAATAAGCTATTGTATTTATTTATTGTGGAATGTACATTTTTCAACTCATTATTAATTGGTTTTTTATAAATCTTATAATCTTTATAATAGTTATGGACGGCAACTGTAAATATTTTTTTTAATCTATCGTGATTTTCTTTTTCTATTGCTTCCCACAATAATACCAATGATCTCATTTGAATTATTTCTTTTAACCATAAACTTAATGATTCTCCTTGCAAGATAAAATAATAATAATTTCTGTCTTTTATTATAGACCTAGATTGTTCCCATTTATCAATTTTTTTTGGATTAATTTTATCAATATGCTCTGAATATTTATCAGATATAATTTTAGAACCTTTAGTTAATAAACCATATTCATTGGCAAAATAAACAATTTTTTCCTTAACCTCTTCTTTAGAGTTTGATTGAAATGAAAAATCTAATTTTGAAAAATCCCAAAAAATAAATCTTTCTTTGTCATTAAAACATTCTTTTTTAAAATCATATAATTTATTGGTTTCATCATTTTCTATTTTATCAATTAATCTACTAGATTTTAATGGTTTAGCTATGACCATTGGGTCTTCTGAGGTTCCTTTGTAATCTGAAAATTTTTGGTCAATTAAGCCTGGATTATTATCATAAAAGTAACCATTTTCAGAGATTGACCAGCAAAAATCAGTTTCATAAAAATTTTTTAATTTTTTTTCTGTAGTATTAAAATCGCTTTCAATATCAATAATATAATTCATTTTAAATCCTCCTTTTTAAAATATAATGTATAAATAATATAATATCACATTATAAAATTTTTGTAAATCTTCAAAATAACTCATAATTGTTTGACAAAAGTTACTACAAATACTAAGATAAAGGTAAATATTCAAAATCAAAAGAGGAGGAATTAAAATGGCTATTAAAAAATTTGATGAATTGGATAAAAAGTTGATGAGTAAATTTAATGAGGAAAGAATTGTGTGTCCTAAAAATGTTTTGGAAGCAGGAGTAAAATTAGAAGATAACATTTTTGAACATTTATTAAGCAATATGGGGATTAGTAAAAATATTACTGTAGAAAATTTTAATAAGAATATTGAGAAAATAAAAGAAAAAACAAGTTGTTTC
>Ga0182240_100217_pt1 | contig 23459 bp, 26 predicted proteins | sample hydfrates4_PW_90_FD_145594 | JGI IMG/M metagenome (GOLD analysis project Ga0182240, IMG submission 145594) | Subsurface microbial communities from deep shales in Texas, USA - hydraulic fracturing test 4_PW_90 | ecosystem: Environmental > Aquatic > Deep subsurface > Shale gas/oil reservoir >...
AATATTTTTTATGATGAGCAGATGACAGCTGCTTTAATTGATAGATTAGTGCACCACAGTCACCTACTTGTATTTCCTGGTGACAGTCATAGAATCAAAAATTCACTGATGAAAGGAGCCCAAAATTAACTTTAATTTTTCCCTATTGGGTGACTGCTAAAAAAACTTTGCAAAAACCGGGAATTTTAACTTGCAAAAAACAAATCAAATTCATTAAATTTATTTTATATTGGTTTTTAAAGGGAAATTAAATTTATTATTGAATATTAATAATAACCTATTTAAACTATAAATAAGAATTCTAAAAACATTTCAGAAAGGATTGAATTATAATGGATATAAATATATTATCCGAAGAATATTATGAAGATACTGTTTCTAAAAGATTAGTTGCTAAAATAAAACAACATGCTGAGGATAATGATAAGTTTGAAGATGCAATTCTATATTATCATTATCCTCTTTTTAGAGAATTAGATGAGGACTTAAAATATCCAAGTTTAATGCTAATATCACCATACCATGGAATAATTATATTTCAATGTAGTGATTTATCAAGATTAAATACTAACAAAGCCAATAATTTAGACTCAGAAGTTTCTCATATTTTTAGTTTAATTTATTCTAAGCTTATTAAGAGCAAAAATAAAGAACTAAAGATAAATCGAATGCAATTAGCTGTTAATCTTGAAACTGTATTATTTTTACCTAACTTAAATAAAAAATCTAAAAATATGGAAATGGAAAGTAAGATGTTATCTAGCGAACCAGAAATCACTAATTTGTTGGATGACTTAGAAGGTGAGAAATTATCTCAAGTTGCTATTAATGAAATCCTAACAATTCTAGAAGGTTCTAAAGGAATTATTAAACCAAAAGAAAGAAATCTAAATGAAGAAATGGAAAATACTAAAGCTTTTTTAATAAATAAATTAGAAACCGAAATTGCTAATTTCGATAAAAAGCAAAAATATGCTGCATTATCTCAATTGGAAGGACCACAAAGAATTAGAGGCTTAGCCGGTAGCGGCAAAACAATTATTTTAGCTATGAAGGCTGCATTATTACATTTAAAATATCCAAATAAGAAGATCCTCTATACATTTAAGACTAAAAGTCTGTATGACTATATAAAAAGGTTAATAAGAAGATTTTATAAACAATATCATGATCAAGATTTAAACTGGAAAAATGTTAATATTAGACATGCCTGGGGAGGAAATAATATCAATGGTGTATACTATGATGCTTGTAAAATAAATTCCATTGATCCAATTAATTTTTCTGATGCTAAAAGACAAAATAGAAAAGATCCTTTTGATTATGTTTGTAATAATTTGCTTAAAAAAACCAATGGTAATTTAAAAACAACTTATGATTATGTTTTGATAGATGAAGCACAGGATTTTAAACCAGCTTTTTATCAAATATGCCGGGAAATTGTGAAGAACGATTGTCTAGTTTGGGCTTATGATGAATTACAAGATATTTTTAATGTCCAGATGCAAAACACAATAGAAACCTTCGAAAATAAATATGGAGCTAAAGGGATTAATCTACCCGAATTGCAAGAAGAGCATCCTGAAATGGATAATGATATTGTACTTCCAAAGTGCTATAGAAATCCTAGAGAAATATTGTTAGTGGCACATTCACTTGGATTTGGTTTCTACAATGAACAGTTAATTCAATCTCTTGAGAATAATGATCATTGGAAAGACTTAGGATACGAAGTAGTTGAAGGGGACTGTAATGAAGATGAAGAGATGAAGATATTAAGACCTAAAGAAAATAGTCCTTTATCTATTTCCAATGACCAAACCATTAATGAAATTGTTGATACTTATATGGGGGAAGATATCACAGATGAAATAGATTGGATTAGTAAATCTATAATCAATGATATTAATATAGAAAAGATGAGAGCAGATGATATAATGGTTATTTGTCTTGATGACAGACATGCAAAAAAGTATTTTCTAGAAATTAGTGATATTCTCTATGAAAATGATATATATTCTCACAACTTATTGTCGAATACTTATGAGAAAGGATTTAAAGAAGATAACTGTGTTACACTTTCAACCATTTATAGAGCAAAGGGAAATGAAGCTCCAATTGTTTATGTAATTGGAATAGATTCTTTAGCATATGATAAGAACTCAAGGACAACTAGAAATAAAATTTTTACTGCTTTTACTAGAGCAAAAGCTTGGTTAAGAGTATCCGGAACAGGAGGAAGAGCGGATGAGTTAATTAACGAGATAAAAGAAGCTAAAACTAATTTTCCTTATGCCACTTTTATACATAAAAGTGAAAATGCTTTGAAACGAGATTTGTCTGAAATTAATATAAAAAAGAGTAAACTACGAGAAATTTTGAAAGAAGCTAAAGATAAGGCTAATCGGGAGGGGCTCACAGAAAAAGAAATAGAAGAAGAATGGAATAATATGCTTTTTGGAAGTGATAAAGAATGAACATTGGTGCAATAGCAGATGGAGTAAATAAAGCAAAGAAATTACTAAGGCTTGCTAATATAGATTTTAAGATTAATAAATCAAAAGAGACAAACTATTTAATTAATAAATTTTCGGATGAATTCTTTAAAATGACTAAAGGAATAAATTATGATGAGACATGTAAAACTGCTCTAGAAAATGCTGATTATGATATATTATTAAGTGATTATTCTTTTTTTCAATTTTCATGTTCTAAAAATGTTAATAATATTCGGTATGCTTTTTATGAACATCCAAGAGATATAAAAAGTTATGAAAAATTTGTTAGAGATATAGGGTTTTCACTTAAAGAAACAGGAGAAGAATTATATGATGAATATGAGCAATACGTAGATGAAGCAAGATTAAAAAAATCAATAACTCCAATTAGATATGATTATAATATTGATTTATATGAAGAATTAAAACATCCGTCTTCTCACTTTCATGTAGGGTTTGAGAATGAAATAAGAATTCCAGTATCTAATATAATAACACCACAAGCCTTCTTGGGTTTTATAATCAGGCATATTTATAGAGATAAGTGGATTAAGGCACTAGATAATGGTAGATTTTATAACTATTATGAAAGAATAAAAAATTCTTGTTCAGAGCTTGATGAAAACTATTTTACTCAAGAAGAAAAGAAATTATTTTATTTGATTTAGGTATTAATTAATTCGCTTAATACGTCTTTTGCGAAATTAATTGTTTTGCATCAATTAACTTTTCTAATGTCGGCAATATCGACATTAGAAATACAAACCATATTAAAATTAAAAGCCTGCAGGACTGTAATTATTACAGCTGCAGGCTTTATTGTTATATTTACTTTAAAGTAGACCTTTTTCTCCAGCATCTAGTTTTAAATCTTCTAATTCTTGTTCACTTTTCATCTTGCTCTGATACTGTTCTATTAACTTTAGGTTCTTATTGATATATTCAATCTCTTCCTCAGCATAATCACTTATCTCTTTAATTTCATTTAATTCTTCGTTATATTTTGACACAGTAATTATATCGTTGGTAAGGAAATTATCTAAATCATTCTTTTCTAAATCTAATATCTTACCAACCTTCTTTGATAATATCTTTTTAGTCCTCTCAAAAAGCATTTTGTTTTGATCTAAGTCATTTTGATTCTGCATCCAATTTAAATCATTTTGGATTTTATACTTTTCATCTTTATAATCTTTTAATTCATTAACCATTATATCGAGGTTAAAGTTATCTAACCATAATTTTCCTGTGTTAATTACATTTCTATTATTTCTCTTTTGAATGTCAGAGAAATACCCTTTGAAAAGTTTATAACCCACATAGATTATTAATGCTGCACCAAAAGTAAATACTGACACAATTAAGACCATGATAATTATGTCAAAGCGGGTATTTTTATGAGTATCTTTATTTTCCAGAGCTGTTTTATGTTTTTGGTTTTCCAGGTAGTTAATAATTTGATAGAGGTTATCGATAATAAATCACTCCACATTAATTTAATTCAATAGTTTCTTTTTCTTTTCTAATTTTACTTTTATTATTTTCTATATAGTCTTTTACTTTAGACTTAGGAACATTATATAAGAAATATTTTTTAGCACCTACACCAATTAAAGTTGTGCCGCTGTAAGCAATTGTTGCACTAATTCCACTTCCAACACCAGGTAGTAAACCATTTAGTAATTTAGCTCCCTGCTGAAAGACTTTAGCCGCAACCATGTTACCTCCAATAGCTGCTATAAATTCTTTTGAAGTTTCATAATTAAGATCTCTACCACTTAGATAAGCAATAATAGAAACTAAAGCAGTTTGAAGAGGGGTCAATATTAATAAATCAGAAACTGGAATTGGATTTAAGCCTATTGCACCAGCGGCTGAAGCGAAAGCTTTAATAATTTTATTTGTTAGCTCGTCAACAAGTTTATCGGTTTTAGTTTCGAGGAAAAAATTTATTCTTGCATTCAACTCAACATTATTAGCTAATTTGTCTATTAAGTCATCAATCTGAAATCTAAAATCATTTTTTATTTCTAGTTTTTCTTTTTTATACTTATCTAATGAGTCTAAATCATAGATAGGATCATTAGAATTGGGAAGCCCCCATTCAACATATGAGGAGACTGAAATAATATCTAAATAATTAACATTATATTTTTCTAAAAGTCTTTTTAGTTGTTCTTCAGCCTGTTGAATATTCTTTATTTTCTTAGATGGGTAGCTGGTAGGTTCTTTTATTCTGGAAGGCTCTAATTCATCAACTTGGGTTGACACTGCAATAACTGGGTAAGTGTCATCCAGTTTTGCTGTTATTTCTTTTAATTCAGCGATATCTTTATCAATTCTGCTTCGATCTTTAGCTCTTACTAAAAATAAGATTGCATCAGGATTTAAGTTGTCGATATCATTCTTTAACTGTTCTTCAGCTTTAATACTGCCAATTTCAGATTCTCCAATTCCCCTTGTATCTAAAACTTCTAATACCTTCTCTTTGTCTTCCCAATACTCAAATGAACGAGTATTAACAGTTCCAACCTCTACATCGCTTATTTCAGCCAAATAGGTGCCAAACATAGCATTTAAAAGGCTACTTTTGCCTACTCCGGTTCTACCTATAAGTACAAATTTGGGAGGACGATTATGTTCTAAAGCATCTAAAATATCTTTTAATTCCTTATCCTCAAAAATTTTGTCAATGAGCATTTTTCGATATTTTTCTGGAATATCAACTGGGAACATTTCTAATAGGTCATTGATTTGGGTGGGAAGGTTCTTTAATCTTCTGACTCTTTCTTTTAAGTCTCTGTTCTTCATAAGTTAACTCCTCCTGGTTATAGTAGTATTAAAATTCAAAGCAAAACTATTTATTGTCGAAATATATAATATTTTGTAGAATAATATATCTTAAAAGGTTATTTTTTCTTATTTATATATTCGATGTAAAAAAGATTTTTCCTTTATTTTATGTATTATAAGTATTATTTTTTATATTATAATACATATATAATTTATTTTTAAATTACAAAAAATAACTCTAATAATAAATATTGACTGAAAAATCATAATATGATAAAATATTCACAATAATACAAAAAGGAGATGCTTAAACTATGAAGTCAACAGGTATTGTTCGGAAAATTGATGACTTAGGCAGAATGGTAATCCCGATTGAATTACGAAAAACTATGAATATCAATAAGAAAGATCCGATGGAGATTTTTGTTGATGGGGATAAGATTATTCTCAGAAAATACGAGCCTGCCTGTATTTTCTGCGGCAGTGCTGATGATATTATCGAATATGAAGGAAGAACTATTTGTGGAAGTTGCAAAGAAAAAATAGCTAAAAAATAAGATGAATATACCCCAATAGTCTTGATTAATAAATCCAATCAAGTGGTATTGGGGTATTTAAACAATGGATACTTTAATTATTATCAATAGCTTCTTTCATTAAAAGTTAATATCACTGTTCACTAGTATTACTTTGCTAAAAATCATCATAATAAGCATATATAATTTACTTGAAATCCATTTGCTATCGAATCTTGCCTTTGCCTGAAAAAGGGCTATTCCTTTAGTTTTGCATTATATCCTTTCCTGGGGTTCACCTTCAATTTAATGATTGATGACTTTTCTATTCCAATTTTAATTCCAAAAGATTTTCGATAGGTATTTTAATACCATTAATCCAAATAACTCTGTTGTTAAAATCAATTTTATCTATTTTACCGGCAGTGGTTTTAAATTTTTTGTCCTCATAATAATTGATTACTACATTAAGATTGCTTTTTAGTGCCTGCTTCAACCTAGAATTTATAACTGCTTTCTCCTGATCATCTAAAATAGGTTTTTCTCGGTCATCCTCGTGTTCTTTAAATTCTTTTAATCTTTTTCGGTGATCAATAAGCATCATAGCAGTCCATTTCTTGTTACCTCTGTCCTTGAAGTTCATAGAGAACAGCTCCTTTCTTTAATATGCATTATAACATACATGTGTTTGTTTATCTATTTTTTAAAAGTGGTTTTTGTTTAAAAAAATTGTTTAAGATAAACGAGGATTTCTTTTCGGATGTCACTAATACTGACATCCGAAATTAATTTAAGCAATTGCCTTATAAAAAATAGTGCAAAAAACCTGCAGGGTATGATCCTGCAGGTTTCATACTAAGAATTCATATAGCTTTTGTATTTCTTAACTGACTCTTCCTGCAGTGTGGGGATAACATGTGAATAAGTATTTAGAGTAGTTGTAATAGTTGCATGTCCCAATCTTTCCTGGACCACCTTAGGGTGAACTCCTGCCTGCAGCATTAAAGTTGCATGCGAGTGACGAAGATCATGCAGTCTTACATTTTCAAAGTTTAACTTTTTAACTAAAGCGCTGAACCTTTTTGTAGCAGTATTTGGATACAGCATTTCTCCATTTTTCTTAGCAAAGACTAAATTATGTTTATTTTTATATTCAGGTCCAAAAAGCAGTTTGTTTTCATTTTGAATTTTCTTTAATTTTATTAGAGCTTTTACATCATCACTTTCAATTTTAATAATTCTTCTGCTGGAACGATTTTTTGGACTTTTAAAGATTAAACCCTCTTCTTTAGATCTAATTAAATTTTGTTTAACTTGAATAGTCTGTTTCCCGAAGTCTACATGCTCCCAAGCCAGACCTAACAGCTCACCCCTCCGCATTCCTGTATTCACTGCAAGGTAAATAAAGTAATAACTCCATTGATCATCCTTTTTTGCGAGTTCCAGCAGTTCATCAATTTCTTGTTTGGTTAAGAAATTAATATCAGGTTGTTTTGGTGTAGGTGCTGAAACAGCATCCATTGGGTTATGAGATAACAGCTGCCACATTACAGCCTGCTTTAGTGCTTTGTTAAGAACTCGATGATGCTGTAATACAGTTTTTTTAGACAAACCACCTGCCTTACCATCTTTACGGCCGGTTCTTAATTTTTTGTTTTGATATTGGACTATATGCAGCGGCTTCAATTCATCCAGCTTTAAAGCACCTAATGATGGAATAAGGTGCTTATTAACAATCATCTTATAACCATCAAATGTGGTTGGGGATAAATTTGGTTTTCCGTATTCCCGCAGCCACTTTTTTAAATATTCTTTTAAATTTAATTTGTTAAAATTAATACCAAAGCCGGTCTCTCGCTCCTGAGTTTTTTTAGAAACCCATGTTTTAGCTTCTTTTTTTGTTGAAAATGTTTTAGTTCTTTGAATTCTTTTCCCTGTCCCAGGGTCTCTCCCCATATCAATGAAAACTTCATAACTTCCGCTTTCGGTTTTTCTAATATGTGCCATGAATAATACCTCCCTATAAGTTTTATCTATCACTATCCTTATACGAGAAAAGGAAGGCATTATTTAAAAATCATCATTATCTAAATCACCGTAAAACCAGGCCAAAAATTTATCCCTTGGGATTATCCATCTTCCTTCAAATTTTTTGCTGGGGATTAAACCTGCGTTAAGAAGTTCATAAATTCTAGTAAGTCCATAAGGAAGTAGTTTTTCTAAATCATCTACAGAAAGATTAAAAGGGAGTTCCTTTTGGGTTTTTAGAGCTAACTGTTTTAGCAGATATTCATTTTCATTTATTTTTAATTTGTAGTCTTTCAAAGTAAACCCTCCAAAAATGTTTGTTTTTTTATCATTAAATATAATTTTACACTTTTAGATTATTAATTATAATAGAAAACTTAAAAAAGTTAGTTTTCTAGCAAAGGGATATTCAAATTTAATTAGAAGTTATATTATTAGGAGGTTTAATTATGTATAGAAAATTAGGGTACTGCATAAATTTATTAAGTGGTAAAGATAGTAAAAGTAAAGAGTTTAGAGAAGATGTTAAGGCTTTTAGAAAAGCCTGGGTTGAATATTTTAATGAATCTCATGAAAATATTAAAGATATTCAATTGCCTTTAAACTTTGATTCAAATAATGATTATGTTTATTTAACTGAAGATATTTTAGGTTATAATATTGATAAATTAGCACAAGAAAAAATTTTAAACTGGAAAAAACAAGTTAGAAAAGAATATAAATTTGATTTAATTTTGCAAGATATCCATAATAATGCTCTAAATAATTTTGATGATTACAAAAAAGTTATTTTATATGAATATACAATTAATAAGAAAAAAGATATCACAAAAATCAAAAGCTTATTTGATTACGTGGAAGGATTAAATAATAATTCAAGTTATTTATTGAAATATTTTTTTAATATAAACTATGACAATTATAAAAGTGTGAAGATTAATGAATCTGACGTGAAACTATGGCTGGAACAAATAATAAAAAATAAAAATTTAGAAGTAAACTATAATAGTCTAAAAAAAGATGAACAATATAAAATATATAAAGAGCTATTAGATGCTCAATCATTAGAATCTTATATGAAACCTATAAAAGATTTATTGATTAAAAAAAGTTTATATAAAATTGACGATTGGAAAATCAATAAAAGCAGATTTGAAATATTTGATATGTTTTTTGGGAACCATAAATTTATTATAAGTGGAGTAAAACATAATTGTGAGATTATAAAAAATGACAATAAATTTAATACCAGGATATATTTATATATGGACAGTAGTAATATGAATGATAAATTATGGAATAAGTTCAAAAATTTAATCTTTAAATGGTCTTATGAAAAGAATAAAGAGTTAGAACCTTTATATGATTTTATGAAAATATATCAACACCCTTTTTATTCATTTATCAGTAGTTGTATTATATTTAAATTAGATACAATATATGACCCTACTTTACTTTTATCAAAAACAAAAGACCAAGTTCTTTATATGAATTATTTTGTTAGTAATTATAGTGAGATGAAAAAAGATCAAAAAAAATTAGAAGAAATTAAAAAATTGATTAACAAAGAAGGAAAAACAATTCAGGACATCAAAAAAGTATTAAGTAGTAACAAAAAAAATAATGTTATTTCTTACGAAAAAGTTTATAATACACCAATTTTTATATACCCTGGCAAATTACCTTCAAAAACAGTTTGGAATCAAATTTATGATAAGCAAAAAGACCTTGGTAATATTTCACCTGGAAAGAAAAGTAGTCAGACAAATAAAAGATTAAAAAGTTATAAAAATTATCTTTATAGCCTTAGAGGAACTAATGATAAAGAATTAATGATTAAATTTTATCTTAATAATGATGAAATTTTTGAAGAACTGGACCCAGACCAAAGAAAGCAAAAATATGATCAAATAAAAAAAAATAGAAAAAATTTAATTGAAAAATTTAATCTTCTCGATAAGAAAACTTAATTATTTTAGTTTTCTATTATAAAAATCTGAAAAATAGAATAAACTTTTAAGTAATCATAAAAGTCTACTAATTAATTTTAGTAGGCTTTTTCTTGTTTTAAAAGTAATTTTCTAATTAAGGAGGTGAATGTTATGCCAAACGCAAAAAAAGGTCAAAAAGTTTTTAATGAAATAATGGAATCCATTGATATGCTGAAATTTGTTAAAGAGCAGATGAAAGAAAATCCAATGAATGAAGTTTGCTGTTTTGAAGAAACAGTAACAACAGACGGAGTAGAAACAGGTAAAGAAAGATTCTTAAGAGAAAGATACATTTTGATTAATTCTGCAGAGAAAATGTACAAATGTGAGATGTGCTCGAACACAGGAACAATCATAGATTTCTATTCCAATTTTCATGATGTTAGCTTCTATCAGGCAGTAAGATCATTGGATAAAATTTATGAATTGAATTTGTTTGATGGTTTGACTAATAAGAAGACTCGAAGGATTATCAAGTCTGTAAAAGCTTGTAACGATGACTTATTAGGGAAAACTGATACATTAATATTTGATTTAAAATAATTATTTATATATTTAAGAGGAGGAAATAAGTTGGATTATGAACATGAAGCTGCAGTATTAGTTGAGACTATTATAGAGAACACAAAAGATATATATGAATATATAACGAACCAGATTGGAGGGTTTTATAAAAAAACTTTTTATACAAAAAAAGAAGAGCATAATGGAAAAGAAATTACAACAAAGCATTTTATCTCAGTAAGTTCTTTTGTAGGCCTTTATAAATGTGAAGTTTGCCGAGAAAAGAATTCAATTATCGGCTGGCATATGAAGTATTTCGAAACTTCTTTTAGCTGTGCTGTCCAAAGTATAAATCAATATTTTGATTTGGGTTTATTACGGGGATTATCTAAAAAAGAAGTAAAAAAAATCATGGAGTATGCTGAAAAATATCATACTAGTACTTTCGTAGAGTATGAGTAAGTTATTTTCTTAGTTAATCTATATCTTTAAATTGAGAAAGGGGGTGATACCAGCTAAAAAGATTAAAGTAGAGTTTTAATTAATACGGTAAAAATTATTATAAACCCAAGGAGGAACAACAAATGAACAAAAAATTTATTCCAAAAGAAAAAATTCAAGAAGTACTTCAAGTAGTAGATATTAAAGAACTTATTGAAGAGGATATTGGTCAAGAATTAATACACGAATCAGGAGACGAATATCATGGCTATCACAGTAATAAACATAGCTCAGAAAGTGAAATATCTTTAAAGGTTAATCGAGAAAAGGGCTTCTATCACTGTTTCAATTGTAATGAGGGTGGGAACGCTGCTAACTGGTTGATTGAAAATAGAGGAATGACTTTCCTTGAGGCAGTTCGATATTTAGCTACCCGATATGATGTTGAAATTGATGACTTATCAGATGAAGAAAAGGCAGAAATGCAGAAACACTTCAAAATCAAAAAGAAATTAAGTGCAGTTTATGAAGAAACTGCAGATTATTATAACTCAAAATTAACAGATGAATTATATAAGATTATAGAAGAAATGTGGGGAATCGACAGAGAAACTGCTGATAAATTTAAAATCGGCTTTGCTCCTACTGATAAAACAGCCCTTAAAACCCATTTAATAAAGAAGGGATTTAAGTGGAAATTTCTTAAGAAAACAGGTCTCTTTGTAGTACGACAGGATTTCTTCAACGGAAGAATAGTAATCCCTTACATTAAAAATCACAAGCCGGTATTTTTTATCGCTAGAAAGACTAATTTCACTCCAGAAAATCAATATGAACATGGCAAGTATAAAAAGCTTCTTACACACAGCAAAAAGAATTCTCATATATTTGAGGAGGTTCAAAACAATACATTCTATGGTGAAGATACCGTCGGAAAATCAAACAAGCTAATTATCACTGAAGGCATTACTGATGCCATAACCACCATATCAAAAGGATTTTCATGCATTTCACCAGTCACTGTACAGTTTAGAGAGAAAGATTACCCAAAGTTGAATAGCCTTGCTGAAAAAGCTGATGTAATTTACCTTGTTAATGATAATGAAGAAAGCGGTGCTGGTAAGAAGGGAGCGGAGAAAACAGCTAGGTTTTTGCATGAAAATGGTCACAATGTAAGACTGGTTAATTTACCCAGACCAGATGGTGTATCTAAAGTAGACTTAGCTGATTATTGGAAAGAACATGACGAAAATGACTTTATGAAACTGCTTTCGGAATCCAAAACTCCTTTAGATATAGCGATTGAGAAAGTTGCCACAGCTGAAGATAGAGATTCAAAAATAAAGTTAGCTAAAGAAGTATATCCTTTATTTTTAAATCTGGATTCCATTAAGAGAGAATTATATGAAAGCAGAGTGCAGGATGCTTTTGGTGGGTCAAGTAAAATTAGAATATCAACTATTCGAAAGATGATCGATAATAATTTGAATAAACTCAGAAAAGAGAAAAAACAGAAAAAGGCAAGAGAAATTAATGAAGATGAAAGGTCAATGATAGCACCCTTGTTAGAATCAAAACTGGGTTATTATTATGAAAAAGTTAAAAATGTTAATGGTGCAGAGGTAATAGATGATATTTATATTTCAAATTTCATCTTAAATATTTTAGAGATATATAAAAGAGATTCTGATGGAACTGAAATGCTCTCTGGAGAAATAATTTTTTGTGATGGAAAAAAAGCTGAAATTGAATTAGATTATAAGGCTTTTTCTTCTACTCGAAACTTTATTGAAGCGATTCCTGTCAAGGCTGTCTTTACAGGGAGTAATCACCACTTACAGAAAATAAAAATTAATATCGATAAGGGTAAACCTATAAGAAAGAAACTCTTTAATACTGCTGGACGACATAATAAAGAAATTTTAATGCCGGGGATCACTCTTAATGAAGACGGTCCAGTTGAAAATGCTAGTAATGTTGTTAAAAATCTAAATAATGATCATTTTTTATCTAGTCTTCCTTCTAGTTGGCCTTCAAAAAAAGAGCATATAAAGGCAGCTGAAGCAGTATATAAATACTTACCCAAGATTAATGAGCCAGCTATCGCTGGATCACTAATAGGGTGGAATTTTGCCCTCCCTTGGTGTGATTTAATTCGTTCTGATAGAGCATGGGGTGGATTTCCTCACTTTATAGGCTATGGGGAGGCAGGAAGTGGTAAAACTCAGACTGCAAAGCTTATCTCAAGATTAAATGGTGTAGATTCAAGTTACGAACCATTTTCCCTCCCAAGCACTAGATTTTCTAGAGTCCACAACTACTCACTAACTAATTTAGTACCATTTGTTGTAGATGAATATCGCCCAGAAGCTTGGAAATCTAGAGTTTCGAGTCAAATACATGAAGAATTAAGAAATATTTATAATAGGAATTCTAATCAGCGCGGGAGAGCTAATCTTACTACTAAAACATATAGTTATAATGCTCCTATCATACTTTTAGGAGAAGATCGACCACGTGACACGACTGGTCTTGAAGAAAGAATGATTATTTTAAATCCCAACAAGGATATTGTTGACGGCCGTAGTGAATACGGCGATATCTGTAAGAATAACTTTAAAGAACTGCAGAAAGCACCTCTGGAAACTTTCGCTCTTCCCTATTACAGCTGGAGTTTGCGCCAAGATAACTGGTTATCTGAATTAGATGAATGCAGACAGTCAATTATCGCGTTTGGTAATGATGAGCAGCTCGATTTTCCTGAAAGAATTATTAACAACTTGGCTATACTGCTGTTTGGATGGACTAAATATCATCAGTATGCTGAAGCATTAGGGATCGAAATTGAGGCTACATTATTAAATGATACTAAGTTTGATGAAGTCATAAAAACAGTATTCTACAATGTAATGCCTGGTGGAAAACATTTCAATGAATTTGACCAGCTGATGAATTTTGTAAGCATAATGACTAATAATTCAATAATACAAAAAAGAATTCATTATTCTATCAAAAATGGTAATAGGTTAATCTTACGTCTGCCAGATGTACTGGCTAAGGCAGGAGAGTATGCTAATCGAACTAACAGAAGTAAAGAACTGTTGGGTGAAGATGCATATCGATCAATAATTCGCCGTTTAGAAAAGGATAAAGGTTCTTATATTATCTCAAGCAGTGGTAGAGGAACATTTAGAGAAGGTCAAGAATTAAGAGGTGTTGTTATTGACTTGGATAAACTGGAAGAAAAATTAGACATTGAAAAACAAGTTTGGAAGTAAAATTAATAATAACGGCTGGATCCTTAATGGTGAAGGCCGTTATTTATATTTAAATTAATCTTATGTCGTACATATCGGTAATCGACACAGTTTTCGACATCTCATAATAGCTGATATATCAACCATTATAGTACTTATTTAATAATATCGACATAAATATAAAGGTAGGTATATAAGAAAGATAATTAAATCAGTATATAAAACACTACCTATCTGTAATATTATTTATATATACTTTTCTCCCTATCTACAGGTGTCGATACAGATATTTAAGGTAGAAGGTCCAAACGGGTTCTTAAATCAAAATTTGGTGGTGTCGTTTTCGACACTGTTAAAGAAATTATCTTCAACTTTTGTTATATAAGTACAGTGAAAGGAGACTTTTAACTATAATTTCTGGAAAGGGAGTGGTTTATTGAAGAAAAAATTGGAATCTATAATTAAGAATTTAGCTGATAAAATAAACTGTTCTGATATGAAATCAGCTAAAGCTGGTGCTGATATTTGGAGAGACAAAAATAAGGGCAAAAACATAATATCAGCTCTTTTCTTCTATTTTGAGTTCTTTTATGATATTGTAGCTGACTTTCTAAAGAGAAAAGAGTATGTTAATTGGAAAGCAGCAGCCATTAGTGCTGCTGTTTTAATTTACATTATTAATCCAATGGATGTGATTCCAGATTATACACCGGTTATAGGTTTTAGTGATGATTTGATTGTGGTCTTGATCTTCTATCCTGTTCTTAAAAATGAAATATAAATACTTATTTGAAAGGGGTAACCTAATGTGTCGAGTAACAGAAACAGCTCGTAATTTCGGATTTTACCTATTTGGTGGTGACCTGGATTTCCCTGAAAGATATACTCTATCGATTCCTAATGAAATAACAAGTTACTTTGATAGTTTAGATATTGACGAGGAAGATATTGAAAATCTTTTATGGAAGTTGGGTGACTCTGCTGTTTCAGCAAAAGATAAATTTGCTGTTTACAGTGAAAAAACAAAAGACCTTCTCCTCTTCAATATTGATTTAAACGATTTATATGATGGCTTCTATATTAGACTGCAGAACTGTTTAAAGGCAGAAAAAATAAGTTTTAAAAGAAGTGATTTTCCAGTACTATTAATAAAATAAAATTTAGGAGTGATACTAATGATTGATGGTAAAGAAATTGCAAAGCTGATTAGAACCAGAAATGATGTAATCATTGAGCGCTTTGAGGAAGGCTCCTATCACGTTACCGATACCTATATCATGGTAAAGCTTAATGAAGCTGAATTCGGTAAGTTCTTCGCTAAGTATAACAGTTACAAGGCAACTGCAGATATACCCTTTAACTTTGAGGGAACTATCTCTTCTGCTGGGGATAATGTATTTGCAGAAAATAAGCTGAACACTAAAACTGTTACCAGTCAGATTGGTAATGCTAAGTATGAAGCAGTAATTACTGACTTTTATAAGAAAAATGATTTAGGTGATGAAGTCCGAATATTTAAGGCCGGCAATGATATTGGTATGTTTAATAGGGACTATGAATTTCTACTTCAATATGGTGTTAAATACAAGTCCAAAGATAATAAGAATCCTATCTTCATCTTAGATAGTCAGGATGATGTTAAAGCTGTTATTATGCCGGTGCTTGATAAGGGTGAGAAACCGATTAAAGAGATGCTCAAAGATTTGACTAAGGATAACTATCTAAAGACTAAATCAGCTTAGGAGGGGTTAAATAGATGTATGTAAAGAAGTGTCCGGAGTGCAAAGGTAAAAGCTACAGTGCCGGTGGAAATGAATGGACCTGCCCCTACTGTGGTGAAAATTTAAATGATGTTGAGGCTGAAATAGCAGAAAATTAAGGAGGTAGCGATGGAAGCAATTAAATTAAAAACAGAGGTGGAAAACCAGAAAAAAGAAGAAGACTATTTTGTAATAGACAATGATCAAAAAGCTAACTGGGCGTTGAGGAAAATCAGACACCTAAAAAAGAAGAAGAATGAAAATGAGGAGTTTGCTAAAACAGAGATTGAGGTTATCCAGAAAGAAATTAACGAGGTTAATCAGTGGCTGAAATCTGAGAATGACAGCATAGATAAAGATATTGATTACATGGAAGGTATGCTCAAAATTTATGCAGAGCAGTTAAAGATTGACGATCCAAAACTAAAAACGCATAAATTACCCTTCGGCCAGCTGCAGTTTAGAAAGCAGAGAGATAAGTGGGAATATGATGACAGTAAGCTGCTTGAGTTTGCGGAGAAGAATCTTAAAGATGCTGTTAAGGTTAAAAAGAGAGTTGACAAACGGAAACTGAAGCAGAAAATAAAAGTAGTTGGTGATAAAGCAGTAGTAGCTGATACTGGTGAGGTTATTGAAGGAATCAAAGTCATAGAACGAGGTGAGAAGTTTAAAGTTAAGACTGATGTTTAAGTTAAATAATTACAAAAGAAATTTAAATAAAAATACTCAAAGCTCAGCCTTAACCGGCTGGGCTTTTTTAGGAGGTAATTAGATGAGTAAAAATAAAACTAAAAAGCTATTAGAGCAGCTGAATAACAGGATTGATTCGGTAAGGGAGTCAGATGAGTTTAAGAGTATACTCCAGTTTTTAGGTAAGTTCCATAACTACAGCTATCAGAATTCTATTCTAATTCAGATGCAGAAACCTGATGCAAGTTATGTTGCCGGATATAAACAGTGGCAGAAGAAGTTTAACCGTCATGTCAAAAAAGGTGAAAAAGCTATATCCATTCTAGCTCCATTTACCTATAAAAAGAAAGTTATGGAAGAGAAAAAAGTGGGTGGTCAGCTAAAAGAAGTAGAAAAAGAAGTTAAGAGAATGTATTTTAGGCCGGTTAATGTCTTTGATGTCAGCCAGACTGAAGGTGATCCACTGCCCAATCTAGATATCTCAGTTGCTGATGATTACAGCAGACTTTATAAACCACTGGCTCAATATACTGAATTAAAGGATATAATCCTGAAGCTAAAGTTGCTGCCAGAAGCTCTCAAAGGCTATTCTAGAGTGGGAAAAATTGTAATCAATAAAATACTCAACCAGACTGAAAGATCCGGAGTATTAGTCCATGAATTAGGACACGAACTGCTTCACCACCAGGATGAGTCTGAACTGAGTAAAGAAGTTAAAGAAATGGAAGCTGAAGCAGCTGCTTTTGTGGTAATGGATCACTACGGTGTAGATATTAAATCAGATAAATACCTAGCTTTATATAAGGAATCCTATGATTTAAAGCAGAGCTTAAAAAGAATCGACAGTTTAGCTTCAGAAATTATTAATTACTGTGATGATTATCTAATTAAGAAAAATGAAGCCGATAAAAAGCTGAAGGAGGTTGTTTAAATGGGTGCTCAAAATAAAGTTGTTGATATTGAAAGCAGAAATAAGGAACTGATCACCTTTAGTCAAAAAGAAGTTGAAACTATAAAAAGAACAGTTGCCAGTGATGCTAATACTGATGAACTGAGAATGTTTCTGCATATAGCCAAAACCTATGGTCTGGATCCATTTAATAAAGAGATATTCTTCTGGAAGATCAAAGGCAAGCCAACAATTATGACTTCCAGAGATGGTTATCTAAAAATAGCTGACAGACATGAAGAATACAACGGCCTGGTATCAGATGTGGTTAGAGAAAATGATAAATTCAGAAGAAAAGCTCAGGGAATAGATCACGAATATGGTACCAATCGTGGAGATATTATTGGAGCTTATGCCTTAGTTTACAGGAAAGATCGGGAGTATCCGGTATATGTCTTCGCCCCCTTTCAGGAGTATTTTGCCGGCACCAGGGTCTGGAGCCAGTATCCGTCAGCTATGATATTAAAAGTAGCTGAATCAATGGCTTTAAAGAGAGCTTTTACTGTTTCTGGACTGGTAACTGCTGAAGAAATGGATGTTCAGCGTTTAAATGAGAAAGATAAAAAGAATCCTAGAAGGCCTTATTCTAAGAAAATGAAGGAATCTCAAGATAATGAAAATGAACCGATAGAAATAGAAGCAGAACTGTCTGGGAGAGAAAAAGAGATTAAGGAGATAGTTGGTGAGAATAGAAATTTAAGAAAAGATCTATATACCTACCTGCGGGAAGTAAAAGAAAAGGAAGGTTTGGATAAAGAAAAGCACATCTCAATAGATGATTTAAGTGATGGTCAGTTTAAACAGCTTAAAAATATTTTAAATACCTTCAAGAAGATGGCCTAAAAGAAAGGATTGATTAGAGATGCCTAAATTCAAAGTTAACTGCAGCTGGAGAGAATTTCACAGCGGTGAATTAATTGTTGAAGCAGCAGATGAAGAGGAAGCAGTTGAACTGCTGCAGGTAGACCAGAATAGGTTATTGGAACTACTGATTGATAAATATGCTAATGAAACATTTGAGAGCTTAAGTGATATAGGGTTGATTTCGGAAGCAGGTGATACTGATAGAAAGCTGGATCTGGTTATTGATGCTGGAGAAATAAAGATTTGTGAAAGTTAAGAGGTGATAGTTATGCCAATTAACGGAGTACCCAGTGATCAATGGAAAACTGATAAAGCTTTGGGACCTTATGCAAAGTCGATGGATGAATTGGAATTGTTGGAAGAACAGAGATTAATTAGACTAAAAAGAATAAAAAACAAAGATAAAGGGGCAGATAAAAATGGTTAATATCCAGAAATTTTCATTGAGAGTGGTTAAAGAAAATGGTGGGCGATATGATATTGATAAGACTATCAATAACCCTATCGCAGCAAGGAACTTATTTATTGAAGTAGCTGAGTTAGATAAAAGAACTGAAGAAGTCTTTGTCATGGCGACTATAGATGTGAGAAATAAGGTGACCGGATTATTTGAAGTTTCAACAGGTACATTAAATTCAAGCCTTGTTACACCTAGAGAAGTATTTAAAAGAGCAATTTTGCAGAATGCAGCCGGTATAGTATTAGGCCATAATCATCCAAGTGGTAATACAGATGTCAGCAGTGATGATATTAATATTACTAAAAAGCTCGTTAAGTCCGGTAAGATACTAGGAGTTAATGTAGTAGATCATATTATAATTGGTAATGAAGGTAATTACAGCAGTATGAAGGAAGAAAATTATATTTAAACATAAATTAACTTCTTGTTTTTAAGATAATAATTCTAATATAAAGGATTCAACATTTATTACTAGAATAATTAATTTAGATCGAAGATTTTATTTTAAGGAGGTAGAGAAATGTATAATAAATTACAAGTGGGAAAAAAATATAAAATTAAGTCATATAAAGAAAGTGGGTATAATTTCCCTGAAGGAAAATATAAATTAAAAATAATCAGAGATTCTTTCCCTGAAGAATCTGTTAATGATGGAGACGAATTATTTATTGCAAAAGAACAATGGTTGGAAGGACTCGAAGGCAGTGAACAGTACAAAACTGACTTAGAAGGTAATTGGTATTACTTTGAGTTCCCTCTTAATAATGAGGAGATTGAGTATATGTGGATACCTGAATCAGTAGTAGTGGAAGTTTTTTAGAAAAAAGCAACAAGTATTTTAAATCAGGAATAGTTTTAAAATAATTAATGCATAAATAATAAAGAAATCAATATCATTTTTAAAGTTAATGACGAAAAACAGAAAAAAGTATCTGTGTATAAACTATCCAAATATAAAAATATATAACTTCAACTAAAAATATTTTAAAATTAATTATTCTTGAATAATAGATATAATTTAGATATAATTTTATTGGAGAATCATTATTAGGTATTTTTATTATGTTGCCAATAAAAAACTTGCCTATTTAATAATGATTCTCCTTTTTTCTTAATTTTTAATAATGGAGTGATATTATAAATGAGATTTATTGGAAGTAAACGAAATTTATTAGAAGATATAGAATTAGTAATAAATGATAATATTGAGTCTGCAGAAACATTTTTTGATATATTTTCAGGAACAGGAATTGTTGCTGAATATTTTAAAAAAGATTATAAAATTTACTCTAATGATATATTATATTTTTCTTATGTCATTCAGAAGGCAAAAATTGAAAACAATACAATGCCATCATTTGAAAAGCTTTATGAAAAAGGAATAGATAACCCTTTTGATTATTTAGAGACTTTTGAAGTTAATGACTCTAAATATAAAGAAAGCAGTTTCTTCTTATATAATAATTATACTCCAGCTGGAGAAAAAGATAGAATGTACCTAACTCCTGAAAACGCTAAAAGAATAGATTTTATTAGGTTGAAGATTGAAGAATGGAAGAATAAAGATTTAATAAATGAAGGAGAATATTATTATTTAATAGCATGTTTAATAGAAGGTATACCATATGTTTCTAATATTGCTGGAGTTTATGGAGCATATTTAAAAAAGTGGATTGATAGAGCAAAAAAGAATTTTGAAATGGAAAAAATTGATGTTTTCAATAATAATAAAACAAATAAATGTTATAATAAAGATGGAAATGAATTAATAAAAAATTTAAATGGGGATATTATTTATATTGATCCTCCTTATAATGGTCGTCAATACGTTCCTAATTATCATATTTTAGAAACGGTAGCCGAATATGATTACCCAGATATTTATGGGGTAACTGGTTTAAGACCATATGATGATAAAAAATCTAAATTTTGTTATAAATCTAAAGCTGCAAGTACTTTAGATAAGTTAATTAAAAATAATACTTTTAATCATATTATCATGAGTTATAGTAATCATGGAATATTAGATATTAAGGATATTGAAAACATATTAAAAAAATATGGGAAGCGAGAAACTTATAAATTATATAAAATACCTTATAGAAAATACAAAAGCAAAAAAGTTAAAAAGCAAAAAGATCTTTATGAATTAATATTTTATATTGAAAACAAATAAATTTGAAAGGTGATTTAATTGAGCAAAAAATATCTTAAAAGCCCATTTAATTATACAGGAGGAAAATACAAATTATTAGAACAAATCATGCCTGAATTTCCAAAAGAAATTGATACATTTGTTGATTTGTTCGCTGGAGGTTTTAATGTTGGAATAAATGTAAAAGCTGATAAAATTATTTATAATGATATTGTAGATTATTTAGTAGATTTATTTAAGGCTTTTAATAACAATAGTACTAATTATATCTTGTCGCATATAAAAAAAAGAATAGATGAATATAATTTATCAAAGACTAATGAAGAAGGATATAAAGCTTTAAGAAATTATTATAATAAAGAAAAAAATCCTTTAGATTTATATGTATTAATTTGCTATTCTTTTAATTATCAGATTAGATTTAATAATAGCCATGAATATAATAATTCTTTTGGAAGAAACAGGAGTAGATTTAGTTCAAGATTGGAAAAAAGATTAATTAAATTCGTAAACAAGTTACATGAGAAGAAAATAGAATTTTTCAATGTAGATTTCAATAAATTTGACATATCAATATTAGAAGAAAATGATTTTGTTTATTGTGATCCCCCTTATTTAATTAGTACTGGTAGTTATAATGATGGTAGAAGAGGTTTTAAAGGTTGGTCCTTAAAAGAAGAAAAGGAATTGCTTATATTATTAGATAAATTAACAAATAATGGTGTCAAGTTTGCATTATCTAATGTTTTGGAACATAAAGGTAACAATAATGAATTATTGTATGAGTGGAGTAAAGATTATAATATTATTGATTTAAATAAAGATTATATAAACTGTAATTATCAAGCAAAAAATAATGACAAATTCCCGACTAGAGAGGTTTTAATTACTAATTATGAAATAAATGAATCAAAAAGTGAATTAAAACAATTGGAAATGAGTTTCTAATAAATTAGGGGGCAAATGCCCCCTTTTTTTAAAACATTACTTTTATTTTACTATCTGCTTGATCATTTACAAAAATCTGGCCATCTTCATTTATATGAAGAAGAACTTTTTCATGAGGGATTTTTGATAGATAATCCCCACTTGTTGTAACCCATCTTTCTATTTCACAATCTGGATAATGTTCCTTAATGAATTCATTTTCAATAGCATGATATCCCTCTAATTCTTCTATACCAGAAGTCATGTATTTATATTTTTTTCCTTCAATTAACAGAATTTTATTTTTATCCTTCATATGAAGGATTAAATCGGGAATTAATAAATTCTCACCATTTTTCGCTTTTTTAGGTAAAGTTATGTTAATGTCGTTTATTGTTTTGAAATATCCTCTTTCACAACCACCATGATTTTCATATATTGCTCTAATATCATTATATTCTGCTAATACATGTAGAAAAATCGAAGTTACTTTTTCTTTTTTTGTTTCATAATTCCAATATTTATTTGGATAGTTGATATCAGGAAGATCAATTCCTTTCAATTTGATACTTAACATTTTAGCAATATAAAGAAATTTATTTCCCCTGCTTCTATTAATATAATCTTGATTAACACCATGTCTAGTAATAACTATATCTTTTTTCCAACCTAGCTCTCTAAGTGTTTTAGAAATTATTGACAAGGCCCCTATACTAGGATCATGCCCAATATTACCTGCATCAGATGGTTTAGATAATCTACCGGATATTTCAATTCGATTAGGGTATTTAGTTAATTCAATTGGTACATTAGTTTGAGGTGGAGAAGCCATAGCATCTTTAAATTCAATTACTTCTTTTATAGATTCAAATTTTTTAAAATTATGATTCATATTTTTTCCTATGAATTTAGTGCCTATTGTTAAAAGCATGTTGGTACCAAATATATTAGTATCAGAAGGTGTTTTTGTTTTATCAAAATTAGAATCATAACTATACATCATATATTTATCAATGTTTTCATAAAACAAATCAATATAAACAAATTTGGAAGATCTCTGATATATACCTGTATTCCTTGATTCTGAATCATTGGTTTTTGTTTCTTCAATAGCACAAATTAAATTATTTTTTTCCTGATTTTTAACACTTGGTTGATCTTCTTGTAAAAAAACAAGAAAGTCATAAAAACTTGATCTACCACTTGCGATTTTAATAAAAACATTATCAAACTTTTTAGATTTTATGTTTTCTACATCATATACATATGAAAACATAAAATCTTCAAATCTCGGTTTGATTTTTAAACTTTTAATATCTACTTCCTGATCAATTAATTTAATTATTTCCCCAATATTTTGTTTCCTGGGGCTTTCTTCAGTTAAAATCCATAAATTTTCCATAACAATTCCTCCATTTTATAGTATTATATCTTATTATATACATTTGTATAATGATTTTAATTATCCTGCAAATATTATTATTAAAAACAAAATATTACAAAAGGTAACGTCAAGTATTTTGTGTAAATAAATTAATATCTTTCTTCAAATAGTTGAATTAGTTTTTCTCGAGCAGCTAAAAATCCTTTTAATCTTCTCTCTGACCATTTATAATTGTAGTCTATG
>Ga0182240_100218_pt1 | contig 23415 bp, 23 predicted proteins | sample hydfrates4_PW_90_FD_145594 | JGI IMG/M metagenome (GOLD analysis project Ga0182240, IMG submission 145594) | Subsurface microbial communities from deep shales in Texas, USA - hydraulic fracturing test 4_PW_90 | ecosystem: Environmental > Aquatic > Deep subsurface > Shale gas/oil reservoir >...
ATGTGGGATATTGGTTTTCGCCATTAAAAGAAGCGCTGGATGCTTTCTTTGACAATATTCAGAAATATGTCAATGGAACTGCTCGGATCCGTCTGTATAAGGGGAATGCAGTGGTGGTGGGAATAAAAGCGGATAAGGCTCTTTATCAAGAAGATATGGCGACCTATTCCGATAAGGATGCATTTGACCATGAGGCGGCAAAAGGGTTCATCACCATATGGGGGCTACCCGCTGTGACTTGGAAGAGCGTCCACAAGGAAAAATCGGAGAAGCCTTCTTTCCTCAAGGTCGTAGGAAACGGCGCAAATTAGTTGATCAACTTCAGCCGATTATATTGAAGCCCTTGATTTCGTGGCCTGTCTCACACCATGAAACTTCAAGGGCTTCAACTTTGGCTCTTGGAGGACCGATCTTTAGCCATTGAAGCATTTGGGTTACAGCATCTTTCTCTCCTTGGATGAAAGCTTCCACTGTACCGTCTTGGCAATTTCTGATCCATCCATCTATATTGAGGGATCTGGCTAGAAGCATTGCTTGCCATCTGAATCCTACTCCCTGAACGTGCCCTGTGATGCGTACGTGGGCTGCCTTTTGTGACAAAATACCACCTCCTGTCGAGCTCTCCTTGTAAAGTCTACCATTTATTTTATGCTCAAAAAGAGATAAGCTATTAATAAATTGCGTTACAGGGTTGGTTGCTTTTAAGGGGTGATAGGTCATGAGGAACGATGAGAATCTAACGAATATAGTGGAAGTAAGGGATCTAAAGGGTAAAAGATGTATTATTTCTTTGGCTCATATGCCTTATCATCCAGCTGGAGGGGGTCAACCAGGCGATAGCGGGACATTGGAAGGGGAAGAGTTCCTTGGCGATGTCAGAGATTGCTTGCTCGTGGATGGTAAGAAGTTTCTGGACGTTCATATCATAAAGGGAGTTCCAAAGGTGGGCATGAAAGTCAAAGCTTCAGTTGACGAGGAAAGGCACAGGGTTCTGTCCCGAATGCACACGGGAGAACATATATTATCCAGGGTGCTTGAGACGGAGATTGAGGGCTTAAGAGTTAATAAGGTGAACATATCAGAGGAAGAGAGTTCCATTTATTTGTCTTACGACGGAAATCTAGATTGGGAAAAACTTTTTTCTGCAGAAGAGAAAGCAAATGAAATAATCCAGAAAGACTTACCTGTATATGTAAAGAACCTTACAAAAGAAGAGGCAAAGGCCATGAAAGATCTGAAGATAAACATAGACAGGATAAAGGGGGATACCGTCAGGGTGGTGGTTGTCCCTGAGTTTGACTTGATAGCGTGTTCAGGGTCTCATGTCGGATCTACATTGGAGGTTGGAGGAATTTTTGTTACAGGTTTCAATGGCTCCCCACCCAACTGGAGCGTTTCGTTTACAGTGCATGTAGATAAATATCTTCAAAACTACTCAAAAGCAGTCAGGAAACTAATGAGGAAGATCGGCTGTCCTCTAGATAAACTAGAGTCAGTATTTGCCTCGCTGCAAGAAGAAAGAAAAAATTTGTCTAGCGCAATGGATAAAGCAAGAAAGTACATATGTCTTCCTTGGGAGAAAGATTCCTTTGGCGATGTTGACTTCTACTACGCCCTCGTTGAAGGAGCGTTGGCCGATATGTGTTCCCCGGCTGTAAAGAAAAAGGTCTTAGAGTCTCCCAAGTCCATTGTTTTATGCCTATTTAAAGATCAAGCTTCAGAAGGATCTGCGCGGTTCATAATGGCGAGAGGGGAATCTTGCAATACAGATGTAAGAGATTTTTTGAAAGGGTCTCCGACTTTAAAGGCTAAAGGTGGAGGGGCCTCCAATTGGGTACAGGGAATAACTGAGTGTGTTTCCATGAAGGAGTGGAGAATAGCCCTTCAGAAATATTATAAAATATAATTATAAAATATAAATTTGAAGTTACTAAAACTTCAAACGGGGGGAAGTTTATGGTTCTATTTTTTATTTCGATGTTGGCGGCATCTATTTCCTTTGGGGTTTTATATACCTACTTAGTAAGGATGCCAGTTCTGTTTGTGACCCGTGTTTTTGCCAGTCTTGTTGGTAATGACGGGGAAGGCGTCATGGAAGAAGCTACATCGCATAAGGTGTTAAAAACAGTATGGTACCCATTGAAGGCGGTTTTTTTCCTAGGTGAAACTTACATCCAGGCCGGTTGGGGGGCCTACTGTGTCTTGCGCGCTTTAGAGGCAATAAGTTCAAGAGGTTTAACGCAAGGCTGGGGTTTTCATGTCGCTGCTTTTATAGCTTGTCTTTCCGCGCTAGGTTATCTGGCTCACAAGGAACCCAGGAAAGATATAACAGTAGTGATTCAATCATCTATAGCAATGGGAAGCTACGTAGTATATTGCTTGGTTCCCAGAGCATTGGAACAGTACTACCCGTGGCTAGTGTCCCATTTTCACCTCTGACGTATATTAATTGAGAGTTTTACAGGTGAATAAGAATATCGATTTTGAGGGTATACTTTATTATATTTTGAATTGTGGAGGGGGGAGGAGTAAGGGTGAAGGGGTTTGAAAAGGTTTATAGAGGATTCAGCGGAAGCAAAAAAAGTGAGCGTCTCGGAGTTTCCAGGCCAGAAGTCCCTCCAATTTACGCGACCTCTGTGTTTTCCTTCGATCGATTGGAAGATATGGACCGGGTCTTTGAGGGGAAAAGTCATGGATTTATTTATTCGAGGATAGACAACCCCACAAACAAGTTGCTTGAAGATGTTCTTGCGGAACTTGAGCTATCAGAGCAGGCTTTAGTTTTTTCCTCTGGCATGGCGGCTATATCTCATTCCTTAATGGCCGCTCTTAAGCCTGGAGATCACGTGGTTGTAAGTGATGCTATATATGGAGGAAGCTATGCTTTGTTCAAGGATATTCTTGGTTCATGGGATGTGGAAGTAGATTTCGTGGATATATTCGATGTAGAAGCAGTAAAAAGGTCTATAAGGCAAAACACCAAGGTCATATATTGTGAGACCATATCAAATTCCATGATGGAAGTTGCTGATATTCCATCTCTGTCTAGTTTGGCGAAGGAAAACGGCATTTTACTTTTTGTCGATAATACTTTTGCTTCTCCAGTGCTATGTAATCCCGTAATGTTGGGGGCCGATGTGGTCATTCACAGTCTTACGAAATATATAAACGGCCATAGCGATGTCACAGGGGGTATGGTTGCTGGAGAAAAAACATTTATGGAGAAATTATTGAAGATTAGGACAATAATTGGTGGTTGCATGAGTCCTTTTGATGCTTGGTTGACGTTGAGAGGAATCAAAACCCTCCATGCAAGAATGAAGGTCCATTCGGAGAACGCCATGGCTTTAGCGCGGCTTTTAGAGAACCACCCAAAGGTAGGAAAAGTTTATTATCCTGGTTTGGAAAGGCAAAAAACCTATGGTATAGCCCGCAAGGTGCTTGAGGGTGGCTTTGGTGGAATGCTCAGCTTCGAGCTTTTGGCAGATGAGGCTGAACTGAATAATTTTTTGGAAAACTTGGAGTTAATAGAATTAGTTCCTAGTTTGGCTTCGGTGTCAACTATATTGTCAATTCCTGCCAAAACTTCGCACAGGGCTGTTCCAGAGGACGTGCGTTTGTCCAAGGGGATATCGAACAGCTTGATAAGACTCTCAGTAGGCATAGAACCCCTGGAAGTCATATGGAAAGACATTAGCAATTCCTTGGACAAATTATCCTAATCCTGAAACAAGAGGTGAAGAAAGATATGGGAAAAAAGAATGTTCTTGTTACGTTTTCTCCAGAACCAGAGTGGAAAGAAGCAATGGAAAAAGTTTTGAGCGAAGCAGCTAACTTGAGTTATCTGGCGGAATATCAAACAGAGCAGGAGAGAAGGAAAGCCATCGAAAACGCTGATGCACTACTTTCTTTCATGGTGCACAACGAGCTTAAAAAGGAAGAATTTGAGTACTTGAGAGAAGGTATTCTAATTCAGACTCTCCTTGCAGGCGTTGATGCAGTACCTTTCTCCATAATCCCCAAAAGCGTGGTTTTGTGCTGCAATGCTGGAGCTTGGGCAGAACCCATGGCAGAACATATACTTTGTATGATGCTGGCTCTTGGGAAAAATTTGCTCAAATGCCATAAAAAACTGGCTGCAGGGGAATTTTACCGAGACGAATACAATATTTGGTTTTTGGGCAAAACCGCAGGTTTTATAGGATATGGCGGAATTTCAAAGGCTACAGCCAAGCTTCTCAAGGCCCTGGGGATGAAAATCATGGCCGTCAATACCTCGGGCAAAACAGATGATAACATAGATTTTATTGGCTCTATAAAGGACATGGACAAGGTCTTGTCTGAGTCTCATGTGGTAATAATAGCTGTACCTCTTACTCGTCATACTAAGGGGCTGATAGGAGAGAGAGAACTTGGCTTGATGAAACCCGATGCTATCCTAATCAACCCGGCAAGGGGAGAGATAATCCAAGAAAAGGCCCTTTTTGAGCACATGAAGACCCATCCAGATTTCAAAGTGGGCATTGATGCTTGGTGGATAGAGCCCTTTACCCACGGTGAATTCAAGGTGAATTATCCGTTCTTTGATTTGGACAACTTCTTGGGTTCCCCCCATAACTCCAACCTGGTACCCGAGATTTATCCGCTGGCCGCGGAAAGGGCAGCAGAAAACGTAAAACGATTCCTTGAAGGAAAGAAACCCAAAAATATAGTTAATCCTGAAGATTATATGTGGGATTGACTTCCAGATAAGTAGAGAGGAGTCAGATCGTGATGGGTAAGGTGCAGGATTTCAGTTTTGTTTTGCCGACCAGGATAGAATTTGGGGTCGGGAAGATAAAAATGTTGCCCGAAATAGTAAGGGAAAAAGGTGCCCAAAGACCCTTTATTGTTACTGATCCAGGCATCGTAAAGGCTTGTATATTGTCCATAGTTGAGAGTTTGTTGTCGGAGGTTGTATCTGAATATAAGGTTTTTGAGGGAGTTGAAGCCAACCCCAAGGATAGCAACGTCGAGGAAGGGGCAAAGTTAGCAAAAGATTATGGCACAGACCTCATAATAGCTTTGGGAGGAGGAAGCCCCATAGATTGCGCCAAGGCCATATCGATTTTAGTGACCCTTGGAGGTAGGCCAAGAGATTATGAGGGTCAAAACCATTTCTCAGTTCCCCTGGTTCCGGTGATTGCGATTCCCACAACTGCCGGCACCGGCAGTGAGGTTACGTTTAGTTCTGTGATTACCGACAGCCAAGAAAAGTTCAAGTTCAGCATAAGAGCTGAAGGCATTGCTCCGAGGGTGGCTATTGCTGATCCAGAGCTTACTGTATCCTTACCGCCCCTACTTACGGCAGCTACAGGCATGGATGCTCTTACCCATGCTATAGAGGGATATACGTCCACGGAAGCAGAACCCATTGCGGAGGCATGTGGATTATATGCCGTAGGGCTGATATCCAAAAATATAAGAAAAGCAGTGGAAGATGGATCAGATCTGGAGGCTAGAAGCAATATGCTGGTGGGGAGTATACTGGCGGGCATCTCTTTCAGTCACTCTGACGTTGCTTCTGTCCACTGTATAGCTGAAGCCTTGGGAGGTAAGTACGATGCGCCCCATGGGTTGTGCAATTCCGTGGTGTTGCCGGAAATCATGGAATACAATTTACCTTTTTGTCTGGAAAAGTACAGCGAGATAGCTAGGGCCATGGGATTAAGTTTCTCTTCAGTGGAGGAAGGAGCCCGGATGGCTGTGCTTGAAGTGAAGAAATTGGCAGAGGATGTGGGATTACCGCCTTTTTCTTCTTTGGGAGTAAGAGAGGAAGATTTGGAGGAGCTAGCCAACAACTCCTTCAGAAACGGGAGTAATCCCAGCAATCCAAGGCCTATGGATGTCGAAGATTACCTGACAGTGCTGAAGAAATTGATGGAGCAATAAAGGTCTTATTTATCCTGTTCGTGCCACAATTTTTTGGAGTCGGCGATTTCGTAGAGTTTCTCTACGATTGCAGCCATGTAGTTATCTAGGCTTCTCGGAAGGCTGGTCCTGGGAAAGGTTGTTTCTTTGGTTATTTTGTTTTCTTTCCAGGATCGGCCTCCAGATATGCAGTTTTGAGCGAATCCTTGCAGCCTGTCTATCGCGTTTGCGTATAGGGCTTCTGGTGTTTGTTCTTCTGTAAATTCCGTCCATAGTTCTGTTATCCAATGACGCAGATCTTCAGGCAGAGAGGAGAACAGTTTTGCTGCGGCTTTGTTTTCTCTTTCCGCCTGGGATGCTTTTGCGCCTTCGTCGTAGGCATATGTATCTCCCGCGTATATCTCCACTAGGTCGTGTATTAAGAGCATGCACAGCACTCGGCATAAATCCCAATCAGCCTTCGTTGTTTTATGGAGTACCATGGCCCATAATGCTGCGTGCCACATATGCTCTCCATCGGTTTCATGTCTGGTTTGGTCATGTATATATCCTGCTCTTTCAATGGTTTTAGCCCTGTCCACGACAAACATAAAATCTAGGATCTTTGATAGGTCATCACCATTCATTTCGCTACCCCCATGAAAAGTAGTATGATACGCATTAAGGATGTATGCTATTTATGGTATCATATCATGTTGGATATGGACAATTTTATAGCGAAGGAAAATTTAACATTAGAAATTGGGGGAGAGAGAAAATGGCAAGTTTGAGCAAGTACGAGGATTTCATCAAGCACAGGGAAGATTTTCCATCGTTAGCGAGGACACACAATGGATACCCGCTAGCTTATTTCGATGGACCTGGTGGGACTCAGGTTCCAACAAAGGTCATTGATGCCGTCTCGTGGTATTACAAAACTTGCAATTCTAACACCCATGGTTTTTTCATAACGACCAATGAATCGGACAGGATGATAGAGGAGACAAGAGAAGTCGTGGCAACGTTTTTAGGTGCTAAAAGCGGCCAAAATATTTCTTTTGGCCACAACATGACCACGTTGAACTATATGCTCAGTAGGGCCATAGGCAAGTTCTTGCAACCAAATGACGAGATCTTGATAACCCAGTTGGACCATGAGGCAAACAGAGGTCCATGGTTGGCCCTAAGAGAGCAGGGCATAGTGGTTAGAGAAGTCAGGATAAAAGAAGATGCCACCCTTGACTACGAGGACCTTGAAGATAAGCTGAACGAAAGGACCAGGTTGGTAGCCATGGGGTTTTCCGCCAATACGACGGGAACCGTGAACGATGTTGAAAAGGTAAGGGAGATGACCTACAAGGTAGGAGCATGGCTTTTGGTGGATGCAGTGCATTACGCCCCTCACTTTCCCATTGACGTTTCTGCCCTGGGTGTGGACTTCCTGCTTTGTTCCTCCTACAAATTTTACGGCCCCCACATGGGTATCCTTTACAGTAAGGAGGGGCTGTTGGAGATGCTTCCAACTTACTCCTTGCGGACCCAAGAACAAAGGGCCCCTTATTGCATAGAGACCGGTACTTTAAACCATGCGGCGATAGCGGGGATTAAGGCTGCGATTGAATATATAGCGAGTTTTGGAGAAGGTCAGACATTAAGACAGCAAATTGTATCGGCAATGAACAGGCTGGCTGAGTATGAACACTATTTGGGCAAGATGATATATGATGGTTTGTCTGAAATCCCTGGAGTGCAGATCATCGGCCCTAGCTTCGATGTTTCAAGGAGGGCTCCTACGATCTCCTTTACTCTGGAGGGAAAAGACCCAATCGAAGTGTGCAGCTTTTTGAATGAGAAGGGCATATGTGCATGGGATGGGCATTTTTACGGCATAAGGCCCATAGAGGTCTTAGGCTTACTGGAAAAGGGCGGAGTTACCCGTGTGGGAGTTTCCCTATATAACACCAAAGAAGAAGTGGAAAGGTTAATAGAGGCCGTCTCAGAAATTGCTGCCAAGAGCAGATAGATGGTTGGTAAAGAGGAACAGCAGGATGAGAGCTATTTTAATTGGATTTGGAAACGTCGGTAGAACCCTAGCAAAAATATTGTCAGTGGAGAAACATCGTTTTCAGGGGCTGCAAGATCTTGATATCAGGGTGGTTGGGATATTTACGAGGACCAAGGGTTGCTTAATAGACCACGAGGGAGTTGATTTGGCTTCCGCTGTGGAGACTGTGGAACGGTATGGCAGGTTCATACCAACCATGAAAGGATACTGCGACATGGAAGCTCAGGAGGCAGCTCAAACCCTTGATTACGATGTGCTGTTGGAACTTTCCACCTTGTCCATAGAGAGGGAGGGAGAACCGGCGCTCTCGCATATAAAAGCAGCCTTAAGACGGGCAAAGCATGTTGTTTCGGCGAACAAGGGGCCCTTGGCTTTCGCTTACCACGAACTTAAAAGGCTGGCTGAAGAAAAAAATGTCAGGTTGCTGTTCGAGAGCACGGTAATGGATGGAGCCCCAGTGTTCAACATGGTCAGAAACTGCCTTAAGGGGTGCAGTGTGGTTGAAATAGATGGAATATTGAACTCTACCACCAATTACATTTTGATGCGAATGGAAGAGGGAGCAACCCTCCAGGATGCAATAAAGGAAGCTCAAGAGAAAGGTTTTGCAGAAGCAGATCCCTCCAATGACGTCGACGGATGGGATGCAGCGGCTAAGATATGTGTCCTTGCCAACGTCATCATGGGAGCTCAAATAACCCCAAGGGAAGTTAAAAGAAAGGGCATAAAAGAAGTAACTCCTGAGGACTTAAAAGGGGCCAGGCAAAAAAACAAGTGCATTAAGCTGGTCTGCAGTGCGAAAAAAAGGGATCAACACGTGGAGGCAACGGTGGAACCCACACTGATAGACAAAGAACACTTTTTTGCTACCGTCAGGGGAGAGGGATCTGTTGTTCGCATTAAAACCGACCTAATGGGTCCCATCATGATCACCCAAGAAGCGCCAGACCTATATGATACCGCTTATGGAGTTATCGACGACCTATTGACCATATACAGAAAGACCTCATGATGTTCAAACGGAATGCGAGGGGGAAGTGAAGCAGAGGCTTCCCCCTCAACGCAGCTCCCCCCTTCTAGTTGTTTTATGGGGTGCTTCCTTAGGTTATAATGGCTCCATTGCTATGTTGAGTGAAGGAGGAATACGATGAAAAAGCTGCTTACATGTATGGTCTTGGGGGGATTTTTACTCGGATTTTTTGCACCGGAGCCTTAGCGGCAGGTTTTGCTCTTTATGAGTTCGGTGCTAGGGGTAACGCTCTTGGAGGGGCAATGGTGGGTAGAGCCGATGACCCTTCTGCAATTGCGTTTAATCCTGCCGGCATAGTGCAGATTGACGGATCTGCCATTCAGTTAGGGGCTTCCTTTATATTGCCAAAGGTGGATATGGACTTTACCGATGGCGGTAGGTTCTCGTCGGAGGAGAACATCTGGATACCCCCTCATTTTTACTACACGAAACAGCTAAGTGACCAATCATGGTTCGGTTTGGGCGTCTTTTCCAGGTTTGGCTTGGGTACAGAATTCCAACCTGACTGGAAAGGTCGATATAACAGCTACTACGCTGCGATAAAAAGCGTCAGCGTAAATCCCAACTACGTGCGAAAAATTGGGGAAAACACGTCTTTTGCTTTAGGGATAGAGGCTATGTGGTTTGAATATGAGTCTAAGAAGAAACTATTCCCAGGTGTTGGAGACATAGATGCAAAACTTAAAGGTGACGGTACTGCCTATGGGTGGAACGTGGGTATATGGCAACAAGCTTCAGAAAAGGTCAGGTGGGGCCTTGCTTACAAAAGCGAGGTGGAGCAAAAAATAAAGGGAGAAGCTACGTTTATTAAGCCCGATGAAACCCCACCAGGATATTTTCCTGATACGGGAGCCAATGCGAAAATAACTCTTCCTGAGATGTTCTTTGGAGGTGTTTGCATACAAACGGGCAATAAGACTACTGTAGAGTTAGGTGTAGTTAGGACCAACTGGAGTTCCTACGACAAACTGGAGATAAACTACGATGATTCTCTCAATCCTCTAGATCCATCATCGAACAAAACCACTTCTGTCAAAAACTACAAGGACACGTGGAGGTACAACGTAGGAGTTGAATGGGTTACCTCACCCAATTGGACATGGAGAGTGGGATATGTGTACGACGAATCTCCTATACCGGACGAAACCATCGATTACCAGCTGCCGGCCAACGACAGGCATATTATTTCCTTGGGGTTCGGGTACTCCGAAGATGACTGGAATTTGGACTTCTCTTATTCCTATCTGATAATCGAGGACAGACACATATATGAAAGATCAAGTGATGGAGTTTACGAGGGAGACCTGCATAATGGTCAGACCCACATAGTAGGGATTACCTATACTAGATACTTTTAGTTCCTTTGACTTAGATATTGAGGGGGAGGGGGGTAATATGTACTCTATGCGTGTGTTGAACGGAAGAGATGTAATGAAGGTTATTTCGATGGCCGATGCTATCGAGGCCGTAGAAAGGGCTTACAGGCTTTTTGCAAGGAAGGAAGCGGGAGTTTTCCCCATAATAGCCCATGAGTTTGAGCCAGAAAAAAAGGAGATGGACATAAAGTCGGGGCACCTTGAGGGCGCTGGGATTTATGGCTTGAAGGTCGTAGGATATTCGTCAGATAATCCTAAACTTAGAGGAATACCGGCTCTTGCGGGACTTGTTATAGTGATGTCTGTTGAGACAGGACGCCCCCTGGGTTTGGTGGACGGTATGACCATAACCAATATCAGGACGGGAGCAGCAGGAGCTGTGGGCGCAAAAGCCCTCGCAAGACCCAACTCAGAAAAGGTCCTGTTGGTGGGAACTGGTGCTCAGGGAAGGGCTCAGATTGAGGGGTTGCTTCATGTTATGCCCGCCGTAAGGATGATAAGGGTTTTCGGTAGAACCCCCTCGAACGTGGAAGCTTATGTTGCGGAAATGAGTGCCAAGTATCCCCATGTAAGTTTCTCTGCTGTATCTTCCCAGGAACTTAAGGATGCTGCACTGAATTCGGATATCATCGTGACATGTACGCCTTCTCACAAAGCCTTGATCAAGGAGGATTATGTGAGGCCTGGGACCCATATAAATGCAATTGGGGCAGACTTCCCAGGCAAGCAGGAACTGGAGGAAGGAATTTTGTCCAAAGCCCTTGTTGTAGGGGATTCCAGGGAGCAAGTGGTACGGCAAGGAGAATGTCAGACAGCCTGCAGAAAAGGTATTTTAAGGCCTGAAGATATCCTTGAGATAGGCGATGTGCTCGAAGGAAAAGTTCAGGGAAGAACCTCTGACGAGCAGATAACGGTGTTTGATTCCACAGGGATGGCTTTGCAGGATATAATTACCGCTCAAATGGCCCTGGAAAGGGCGGAGAAAAAAGACATTGGGATGTTGGTTCAGATGTAGGATAGGAGGGATCCAGTATGAGCCAAGGTGTTGTTCCCACGATAACGGATGTTTTGCTTGCCAGAAGGTTCCTCAAGGGCAGGGTTAGACATACTCCCTCGGAGGTATCGCCATTTTTGAGCGACATAGCCGATGGCGAGGTGGTTGTAAAGTGGGAGAACATGCAGCTTTGTGGCTCCTTTAAGATAAGGGGGGCTTTATATAAGATGTTCTCTCTAACTGCAGAAGAGAGGGAAAAAGGTGTCATAACCTCTTCCTCTGGCAACCACGCCCAAGGCGTGGCAACTGCGGCAAAGATGTTGGGAGTAAAGGCTGTAATTTGTGTTCCAGGCAATTGCCCGGATACGAAGAAAGAAGCCATCAAGAGGCGTGGTGGCGAGTGGGTAGAGTTGAAGGTCATAGGGAGGTTCTATGATGAAGCCGAGGCTGAAGCCAAAAGGTTGAGCGATGAGGAAGGATTAGTGTACGTTTCCGCCTATGAGGATAGATATGTGATCAGCGGCCAGGGTACGGCGGGCCTGGAATTTTTAGAGGATTATCCAGATTTGGACGTGCTGTTGGTACCTATCAGTGGAGGAGGGCTCATAACCGGTATATCCTTGGCAGCAAAGGCGCTACGCCCAGGAATAGAAATTTGGGGTGTCCATGCCGATGCCAACCCGTCATGGAGCAAGGCCTGGGAGGTAGGTAGAGTAGAGCCGGTTGAGGAAGAAGATACTTTGGCCGATGCTTTATCGGGAGCAGCTTCTCAAATCTTGTATGAACATTTGCGTGGAGTGCTTGCTGGTGTCATACCAGTAACTGAAGAGGATCTGGAGAAGGCTATAGCTTTCATTCACGAAAAGCATCACCAGGTAATAGAGGGAGCAGGAGCCACAGGAGTTGCCGCGCTCCTGTCAGGCAAGGTGGACACTAAAGGTAAGAAGGTCGGTGTGTTCATATCAGGAGGTAATATAGACGATAAAAAGTTAGTAAAGGTTTTAAATAAATACTCATCCTAAAATGTTAGGGAGTCAAACGCGGTGAGAAAAGAAGATAATTCCGGGAACGAAAACAACAGGAGCAGCAGGAACTTTTGGGGTATGATTTTGCTGATCAGTATCTCCATGGCGGTGGGGTTTAAGATGCTGCTTTCCGTGGATGCCGTAAGAAGCGCCATAGAGGGTCCATCAAAGTTCGTGTTCGTTCCTATATTGCTCTTCTTGGGGTATTTGGGAACAAAGATAAGGCATTGATTCAGAAAGTACGCTAGGGGGATTTCCCCCAAGAATCCCCCTGCGTAATTCCATTCTCTTCCATATACTTCTTAAGCCTCTCTATTACGATAGCTTTTTGAGATATCCATTTGGGTGCTACTAGCCTGTGGGATGTTGCATCTGCAGTTAAGCGCTGAATTATGGTTTCTGGGCTTATGAATCTCAGCGCTTCAGCCACCTTCCTTATGTATTCTTCCATTGACAAGGGATGGTAGGCTTGGTTCACATAAAGCCGCTCCAGGGGCGTGTTTTTTAGTACGTGAAGTGGATGGAACTTAAGCCCCTTAGCACCGTTCTCACAAAGCCATTTGGCTGATATTGCAAGTTGCTTTGGGTTTTCCCCTGGTATTCCTGCTATGAGATGGGCGCAGAGCTGTATTTGCTCATAGGTTCGTATCAGGTCGAGACTCCGTTTTATGGCTTCAAAGCCGTGCCCTCTGTTTAACCACTCAAGGCCGGAAGGATCAATTGTCTGAATACCTAGCTCAAGCCATATTCCCATGTCGGGGCCTTCTAAGCTGGCCAAAAAATCCAGAAAATCTTTGGGAATCTGATCAGGCCTCGCACCGACGGAGAGCCCTTTGACCTGTCCCAGCTTCATGCCCGTTTCTATGGCAAATAGGATGGCATCTTTGAGCTTATCTAAAGGCATGTTGGTCGATGAATAGCTTTGAAAATAGAGTATGGCCATATCAGTTTTATATCTTTTAGCTAGAACCTTGAAACCTTTTTCTATCTGCTCCTGCAGCGTTTCTCCACGCAACGAAGCTCCACTTCCACCTCCTAGGTAATCGCAGAAAATACAGCCTCCTGCTTCAAGGCCCTCTCTGTGGGGGCAACCAGCCCCCACGTCGAGGGAGATCTTCTGAACTCTTTTCCCCCAGCGCTCTTTAAGGACCTTGGACCAGCTTCGAAATAGTTCCTTTTCCATCGCTTTACTCCCGTCAGCCCGCCTTTGGCTTAAAGGAAGGCTTCTGGTGGGGCAGTTGTTACACCAGTAAGGCTGGTTCTTGAATTTCTAATCTTTTCTTCGTTCTTTTTCCGGTAATCATCAAGAGCTTTTTGCAATTTTTCATCCTCTAGGGCCAGGATCCTAATGGCCATTAGGGCAGCGTTTTTTGCACCATCTATTCCTACCGATACACTTGGAACCCCTGGAGGCATTTGAGCAATTGCCAAGAGGGCATCAATGCCTCCCAAGGTTCCAGCAGCTACGGGTACGCCGATTACTGGGAGGGTTGTATGAGCGGCGATAACTCCTGGTAGGGCCGCAGATAATCCAGCTACAGCTATTATTACCCTAAGCCCCCTTGAACATGCATTTGCAGCGTACTTTGCGGCATCCTCTGGGGTTCTGTGCGCAGAGGCTACCGTTACCTCGCATGGAATGTTGAAAGATTTGAGTTCCTCATATATCTTTTGGCCTATTCTCAGATCTGACGATGATCCCATGACTATTCCTACTAGCGGTTTATTCATTTTGGGGTCCCTCCAATCTTGCTGCAATATCCTTTCTGTAAAAATGACCTTCGAAGGATATGGCACCTATATTCTCATATACTTTTTTCCTTGCTTCGGTTATGTCTTCACCGAGTCCCACTACGGTGAGAACCCTTCCACCTGCAGTAAGGTATTTATTTTTTTCCTTTTTGGTGCCAGCATGAAACACCAGTATGTCATCTATACAAGACAACTTCTCTATACCGTGAATCTCAAAGCCCGTTTCATAAGATTCGGGGTAGCCCCCGGAAGCTACAACTACTCCCACTGCAGCTTTTTCAGGTTTGGGAACCCTTACATCCTTTAAAGATCCCATGCTGCAGGCCAACATAACTTCTGCTAGGTCTCCTTCAAAAATAGGAAGGACCACTTGAGTTTCAGGGTCTCCCATTCTAACGTTGTACTCCAGCACATTGCAGTTGCCTTCTTTGTCTATCATCAGGCCAAAATACAAAACACCCATGAATGAAATGTTTTCCTTTTCGAGTCCTGCTATGGTCGGTTTGATTATCTTCTCTTCTATTTTTGATGATAACCTTTCATCAACCCAGGGCACAGGAGAGTAAGCACCCATTCCTCCCGTGTTGGGTCCCTTGTCGTTATCCCATGCTCTTTTATGGTCTTGACTTGGCGACAGCATTATGTAATCAGAGCCGTCAGTTATGACTAATACAGTAAGTTCACGGCCCGGCAGGAAGTCCTCTATGACTATGGTTTTGCCAGCTTCCTTAAGATATCCCTTGTTCAAGAGTCCGTCGCATATTTCGCGGGCTTCTTCAAAGTCGTTTATGACGAAGGCCCCTTTCCCAGCAGCCAGCCCATCTGCTTTCACTATATATGGTGGGGTCCTCTTCTTTAGAGCTTCCAAGGCCTCGGGAAGTTGCGTGCATATGTCAAATGGCGCCGTGGGAACGTTGTTTCTGGCCATGAAAGATTTTGCGAAGGCTTTGCTTCCCTCGAGGCGAGCTGCCAATCTGTTGGGGCCAAACACCAGAAATCCTTCTTGCCTCAATGTGTCTGCTACGCCATTTACCAGGGGAGCTTCAGGACCTATAACAACCAGATTGGGATTTATATGTTTACATATCTTCAAGACTTCATCAGGATTTGTGTGGTCCCCCTTGTGGAGAGCAGCAAGGTCCTGTATTCCCCCGTTGCCAGGCATACAATGAATTTCCTTTACTCTGGGAGATCTGGAAAGGGCCCAAACTATGGCATGCTCCCTCCCACCACCTCCGAGGACGAGTACTTTCATTCCAGTTGTTCCTCCTTTCTTTGAAGGCATAGCTGTTAGTGGCGGAAGGTTCTCCAGCCACTAAGGAACATACTTATCCCTGCCTTCATTGCGGCCTCCTTGACCTTATGGTCGTTTACGGATCCTCCTGGCTGTATTATGGCTGCTATTCCTGCTTCCTTAGCATATTCAACGGAGTCGGGGAATGGGAAGAATGCATCGGATGCTAACACAGCTCCTAGGGCTTTTTCGCCGGCCTGATTGATTGCCCATTTGACTGCATCGACACGGCTGGTAAAGCCCGAGCCTAGTCCAACGGTAGCTAGGTCTTTTACTATAGCTATAGCATTACTTTTGCATAGATAGACAGATTTCCAAGCGGTTATTAAGTCATCCCAAAGGTCAAGTCTTGGTTTACCCACCCATTCGCCAGCGTTCGGGTCTGGAAGGGGTGGAAGTTTGTCTTCTTGAACGAGGATTCCGCTCCAAGTTCCTGTGAGCTGTAGGGGCATGAAACGTTGCCCTTTCCATTCTATTAGTCTAGTGTTTTCTCTTTTTTCTTTTATATATTCGACTGCTTCCTGTTCATATCCCGGAGCAACAACCACTTCCACGAATTTCTCTGCGAGTTCCTTGGCCGTTGCAAGATCAACTTTTCTTGAAAAGCCAATAATACCTCCAAAGGCTGATACTGGATCGCAAGCTAGGGCTTTTTTATAGGCCTGCTGTGTCGTTTCTCCCACGGCGACTCCACAGGGCGTCGTATGTTTTATTATTACGCATGCGCAATCCTGCTGTAATATGGATATGGCTCTGAATGCACAATCCATGTCCAGGATGTTGTTGTAGGACAGAGGTTTCCCTGAAAGTTGAATCCAAGCCTTATCGGCTATCGGAATGGTGTAAAGGCCCGCTTTCTGATGGGGGTTTTCGCCGTAGCGAAGGGATATGTCCCTTCGCAGCGATAAGGGTATCATCTCAGGTAGTTCCTCATCTATGGCCGCTATTTGAGACATTAACCCCCTGTAAATGGCAGTGTCGTACCAGGAAGTGTATGAGAAAGCTTTAAGAGCCAATTCGCCCCTGGTCTTTAGGGTTACGTTGCCCTCGTCATTTATTTCTTTGAGTATCCTATTGTAGTCAGCCTTATCGACGACACAAACTACCTGGTGATAATTTTTTGCTGCAGCCCTTATAAGGGTTACACCTCCTATATCTATGTTTTCTAGGAGATTTTCCAGATCGGCACCTTCTTCCCATGCCCGTTCAAAGGGATAAAGGTTGCATATTACCATATCGATCAGGGGGATATTGAATGTCTCAACGTCATTCAAGTCTTCCTGAAAATGCCTTCTTGCCAAAATGCCGCCTATGATTGATGGGTGGAGAGTTTTGACTCTGCCTCCCAGCATGTGGGGGTATCCTGTAAGATCTGCTACTTCCTTTACGCTTACCCCCGAGGCGGCAAGGTGTTTTGCGGTGCCAGAGCTTGATACCAACTCATATCCTAATTCAACTAGCCCCTTCGCAAAATCCACAATTCCTTCTTTATCGTATACAGAGACAAGGGCTCTTTTTCTAGGCATTACACATCCCTCCTCATTCTTGTTGCACTTTGTCCGTTTGTAAATAGGTCTTTCAATACTTCGGTATACAGATAGTGCTCTACCCGGTGTATCTTTTCCTCCAGTGTCTCTAAAGTGTCATAAGGGGAAATTCTAACGGGCATTTGAGCCAATATAGGCCCATGATCCACTTCTTCATCGACCAGATGTACCGTAACTCCAGTCACCTTCACGCCGTATTCGAATGCCTGTCTTATGGCATCGACCCCTGGGAAGGAAGGTAGTAAGGATGGATGTATGTTGACTATCCTGTTTGGATAGCTTCTTACTACCTTAGGAGACAGTATTCTCATGAACCCTGCTAGGATAATCCATTCTACGTGGTGGTTTTTAAGCTCTTCGAGTAGTGTTTTTTCTGCTGTCTCGACTCCTTCTTGGTATGGTAACACTACAGTTGGAATACCAAGGTTTTTTGCTTTCTTGAGGCCTTCTGCGTTTTTCTTGCTGCTTCCCACGAATGCCACGGTCGCAGGTATCTTGCCTGTTTGACAGTTTTTTACGATGGTTTCCATGTTGGTGCCTCTACCAGATATAAGCACTGCTACAGATGTCATCGGCTTATCTCCCCAATTTCGTAGAGGTCCTCGTTTTCCTTTTTCATCACTTCTTTTATTGTAGGTACATCAGAAGGTGAGACGATGAAGACGAAACCAATTCCTAAATTGAATACTTTTCTCATCTCCTCTTCTGAAACACCTTTAGAGGATATAAGCTTGAAGATTGATGGACGCTCCCAAGAGTTGAAATCAATGAAAAGGGTTCGGGATGGAGGAAGGATCCTTTCAATATTCTCCTTCAGACCTCCTCCTGTTATATGAGCCATTCCCTTGACGAGGCCGGTTTCTGCTGCCTTCATGGCTTGCCTCACATATAACCTTGTGGGCTTAAGGAGGCTGTCTCCAAGTTTTTCTCCCAAAATGGGTAAGGTGCTGTCAAGCTCCCCAGTGTCTTCTCCCAACAATACCTTCCGGGCTAGTGAATAACCGTTGCTATGGAGGCCAGAGCTTTTAAGCCCCAGGACTATGTCCCCTTTTTGAATGTTTTGCCCTGTAATTAGATCTTTTTCTTTTACAATGCCAACTGCAAAGCCTGCTAAATCAAGCTTGCCGTAATCGTAGACATCGGGCATTTCAGCGGTTTCACCGCCTAGCAGCACACAGCCAGATTGGTAACAAGCGTCCGCGATGCTTTGTATTATGGGCTCCAACACTGCGATATCAAGCTTTGAGCAGGCTATGTAATCAAGGAAAAATAGGGGCTTAGCGCCACACGTTACCAAATCGTTCACGTTCATGGCCACCAGATCTTGTCCAATGGTATCGTATCTGTTTAAGATTCTTGCTATTTCTACTTTGGTCCCAACTCCATCTGTACAGGCAGCTATTAAGTTCTCTTCATCTAACCTGTAAAGTCCTGCAAACCCACCTATGCCACCAATAGTTCGGGAACTTTTATTTTTAGATACGATTTTCTTGATGACATCTACCCAGTCTTGAGCTTTTTTAAGGTCCACCCCTGCTTTCTCATAAGTCCAATTCATCGTCTTTGCCTCCATTCAGATAGTCCCCACTGAAACAGGCAGTGCAGACGTTGTGGTGAGGTAATCCAATGGCATCCAACATCTCCGATACTGATATGTAGCTTAAAGAATCAGCCCCTATCTCTTTGCATAGTTCTTCTATGTTCATTCGTGCTGCAGCCAACTCCTCGGAGGTTGGAGTGTCGATCCCATAATAACAGGGAAACTTTACAGGAGGAGATGCTATTCTTATATGTACTTCTTTGGCACCGCTTTCTCGCACCATTGCGATGACTCGTTGTACGGTGGTTCCTCTGACGATCGAGTCATCGACTATTACAATCTTTTTGTTCTTCATGATTTCCCCTATGGGGTTCAGCTTTATTCTTACCCCAAGCTCTCTTACCCTTTGGGTGGGTTCTATGAACGTTCTTCCGACATACCGGTTCCTTACTATGGCTTTTTCGTAGCGCAGGCCCGATTCCTCGGCATATCCCATGGCGGAGATGGTGCCACTGTCAGGCATCCCAGTTACCATGTCTGCCTCTGGACATGGAGCCGATTGTGCTAGTTTTTGCCCAAGTTTTTTCCTGACGTCATATACTGATTTTCCGTCGAGAAAGCTGTCTGGTCTTGCGAAGTAGACGTACTCAAAGGCACAAGTAAACTTGCGTTCTGTTTCTTTGGGGATGAGTAGGCTTTTTTCTCCATCTTCATCTATTACTACCACTTCTCCAGGTTTTATGTCCCTTACCAATGTGGCTCCGACAATATCAAGCGCGCAGCTTTCCGATGCTATGTAAGTGGTTTCTCCTCTTCTGCCTAAAACGAGTGGTCTGAATCCCCATGGGTCTCTAGCTGCTACCAGGCGGTTGTTTATGATCACAGCCAGACTGTAGGCTCCTTTAAGGGTTTTTAGAGCACTGATAAGGGCATCGAGAGGAGGTTTATGTGATTGATGGGCCATTAAATGAAGGATGGTCTCGGTGTCGCTCGTAGATTGGAAAATGGCTCCGCGATTTTCCAAATACCTTCTAATGCCTGTGGCGTTGGTTATGTTGCCGTTGTGAGCTATAGCCACGGAGCCCCGAGAGTAGTTGGCAGTTATGGGTTGAGCGTTGGATAGAAAGGATCCCCCCGCTGTAGAGTACCTAGTGTGCCCTATGGCACAGTTGGAATGGGAGGATGACAGTTCCTTCTGGTCCAAAGCAAGATGTACAAGGCCCATTCCCTTTGTGACCCTGAGCTCACAACCTGCGCTGTTTTTTGCAATCCAGGCCATTCCGGAGGATTCTTGTCCCCTATGCTGAAGGGCGTATAGGCCTAAATAAACGTCCTCAAGCACGGATTGGCCGTTCTTTGAGAAAGCTCCAAACACTCCGCACATCGTTATATCATCCTCTCCAGCACCCTAATATTTCCTGTAGGGTAAAGTTGGCAAGCCCAGATATATCCAATGTATGATCCTCAATGACAGTACCGATCTTTAATAAGCCAAAATCCCTCCATATGCTTTCAAAGAGGCTTACCATGCTGGGTTTGACAGAGTATATTGCTCTTGGTCTTCCTTCGCCGAACAAAAATTCAGGTCTTTTGAGCAGCTCGGGGGCTATATTTATCCTAGCTCCTTTCTGAGCAAAGATGCATTCCTTGGCAATGGAGATTGCAAGGCCACCGCTTCCTATGACTCTTACAGATGAGCAGCATTTTTCTTTGGAAGTTTTGATGGCCCTTTCTTTGAATTTTCTTTCTAGGTCGGCATCATATGGGGTAGGTTTACCCTGTATGGTTCCGTCCATAATCCTTTGGAAGAGGCTTCCTGCTAAGGAACCTTTCTCAGGACCCACCAGGAATAAAATGTCTTTTGCTTCCATTCTTCCAGAGGGGAGGAAGGTGTCAAGATCCCTTAGGAGTCCTACTATGCCAACGAGAGGGGAGGGGAGGATTTTTTTCCCTGGTGATTCATTGTATAGACTTACGTTTCCAGAGACGACAGGGCATTCCAAGTCCTTTGCAGCTTGAGCGAGTCCTCTTACTGATTCCTTTAATACCCAATAATTTTCTGGTGATTCTGGGGAAGGGTAATTTAAGCAGTCTGTCATACCCAAGACTTCTGCTCCGCAAGCCCACAAAGGACGAGCGGCTTTGAGGAAGCTTTCAGCTCCTCCATTGTACGGGTCAAGCCAGCAGCTCCAAGGGTCGCAATCCATTGACAAAGCCAGAAATGTCCCGTTTTCTTTAATCCGTATGACGCTAACTGGATTCCCTGGTCCTGCTACTGTATTTGTCTGCACCATATGGTCGTATTGTTCGTATATCCATGATTTGTCTCTCACGTTGGGGTCCGTAAGAACGGACAAAAAGAGCTCCTTAAAGCGCTCTTGTGGCACTTCATATTTTTTCTCAACCTTGATGTTCTCTAAATAAGCTGGTTTTTGAGAGGGCCAGTCAATGACCGGGCAACCGCCTCCAACCATTTCTGCAGGCAGATCCACTACTGTCTCTCCATGGTTCGTTATTCTGAAGCGTTTGTCACTTGTTATTTCTCCTATGAGAGCACACTCCAAAAGCCATTTTTCGGCGCATTTTTTGACTTTGTCGAAGTTGTCTGGTTCAATTATCAACAACATTCTCTCTTGAGATTCTGATAGTGCTATCTCCCAAGGGGTCATGTTTGCCTCTCGTGTAGGTACTTTCTCTGCATATATGTGTATGCCAGTCCCACTTTTTGCAGCTATTTCACTGGCTGATGAGGTTATGCCAGCCGCACCCATGTCCTGCATCGAGGCTATTAGTTTATCCTTAAGTAGTTCGTGGCAGCACTCTATTAGAAGTTTTTCCACAAATGGGTCTCCTATTTGAACTTGGGGCTTACTGGATTTAGTATCTTCAGCCAATTCCGTGGAGGCAAAGGCTGCTCCGGCGATGCCATCTCGTCCTGTCCTAGAACCTAAGAGCACGACCCATTGGCCTACTTTTGCAGTTCTTGAAGTTATGACGCTTTCTTGGTGTACTGTTCCGACGCACATGGCATTGACCAGAGGGTTTCCTTCATAGCTGTCGTCGAAAAAGGTTTTGCCCCCGACGGTTGGGACTCCTACAGCGTTGCCATAACCGCCTATGCCGGCGACAACTCCCTCTATAAGGGATAGAGTGGAGTTGTTAGGTGTCTTCCCGAAGAACAATCCATCAAGGCAAGCTGTAGGCCAAGCGCCTACTGCCAATATGTCTCGTATGATTCCACCCACCCCAGTTGCTGCGCCTTGATATGGCTCAACGGCGGAAGGGTGATTGTGGCTTTCTACTTTGAATGCTGCGGCCCACCCGCCACCTATATCGACTATTCCGGCATTTTCTCCTGGACCTTGGATGACATGTTTGCCTTCTGAATTGAACATTTTCAGGATCGAACGTGTGGATTTGTAGCTGCAATGTTCTGACCACATAACGCCAAGTATCCTAAGTTCCGATTCGTTGGGTTCTCTGCCTAGCATTTTCTTTATTGCTAGATATTCTTCCTTCCTTAGGCCTACTGTTTTGTAGTTCATTTAACGGCGCCCCCTTTTTGCGAGCCATAAAGCTACAGAGTCCCATATAAGTCCGCCATCTTCTGATCCTAAAATTTTTTCAGAAGCGCGTTCTGGATGGGGCATTAACCCTAGAACATTTCCTCTTTCGTTTACAACTCCAGCAATGTTCTCTATTGATCCATTGGGGTTGTTTTCTTCATCGACTGTGCCGTCATTGCTGCAATAACGGAATACCACCTGTCTGTTGGCAAGTACGCGCTTCAAGTCCTCAGGCGGAAGGAAGTATAGGCCTTCGTGATGGGCTATCGGCATCTTTAATACTTGTCCTATTTGTAAATTTGATGTGAAAGGGGTATCTGTTCTTTCAACCCTTACGGTGCATTGGCGGCATATAAATTTCAGGTTTTTGTTTGCAAGCAAAGCCCCTGGCAACAACCTCGCCTCTGTGAGAATTTGAAATCCGTTACATATGCCCAGCACTAGTCCACCGTTTTCTGCATAATTTTTGATTCCTTGTAGGATCGGTGCTGTGGCTGCCATGGCTCCACAGCGCAGGTAGTCCCCATATGAAAACCCTCCTGGCAGTACTACTAGATCAGCGTCACTAGGTAAGTGGTTTTCTTCGTACCATAACGTAAGGACTGGAGTTTTCAGCCTTGTAGCTAAAGAATGGACCACGTCTCTGTCGCAATTGCTTCCGGGGAAAACTACCACATAAGCTCTCATGATATATCATCTACCTCTATCGAGTAGTCTTCAATGAGATCGTTTACTAGAAGATCCGAACACATTTCTACGACTCTCTTTTTGGCTGTTTCTTTATCTGGTGCTTCTATCCAAAGTTGAAGGTACTTGCCGATTCTTATATCCTTTAACTCTGTGTAATTCATCCTATGCAGCGTACCCAATACAGCTTTACCTTGGGTATCCAAAACCCCATCTTTTAGATATACGAGTACTTTTATATGATACAACATTATTCTTCCCCCTTAGCGGATAGGCGTCTCCATATTTCTTGATATGCCTCTAGTACGTTGCCCAAGTCCTTTCTGAACCTATCTTTGTCAAGACGATCTCCACTGGAGCTATCCCAAAACCTGCAAGTATCTGGAGAAATTTCATCTGCCAGTATGATCTCTCCATCCTTGGTTTTTCCAAATTCGAGTTTGAAGTCCACCAATGTTATCCCCAGAGGTTTGAAAAGGTCCTTTAATAATTGGTTGACCTGAAGAGCCATGTTTTTTATTTTTTGTATCTCTTCCTCTGAGGCCCAGCCAAAGGATATAGCCTGATCCTCTGTGACTATCGGATCCCCTAATTCATCGTTTTTGAGGTAGAACTCCACTAGAGGTGGGTTAAGGTTGATTCCTTCGGGA
>Ga0182240_100221_pt1 | contig 23266 bp, 24 predicted proteins | sample hydfrates4_PW_90_FD_145594 | JGI IMG/M metagenome (GOLD analysis project Ga0182240, IMG submission 145594) | Subsurface microbial communities from deep shales in Texas, USA - hydraulic fracturing test 4_PW_90 | ecosystem: Environmental > Aquatic > Deep subsurface > Shale gas/oil reservoir >...
TCAAGGACTCCTCTTTGGACCGAACCATGTAGTTACCTACATTTTAACAGTCCGAAAAAGAAAAGACCAGTGGGTATTGAAAAATATTTGTTGCGACTAAATTTTGCTCGACTTTGACGTAACCCTGAGGGGAACCTGGGCTGGAAGTTTGAGGTGAGGTTTTTAGGGGGGTTGAATTGTGTGTAATGTAATAACTGCGTATGAAGAGGCAGTGAAAGAATTTGTGCGTCTGGAGCCCGGTGATATTACTTTAAGAAGTGGCGCCACGTATGATGCTGAAAAAGGGATTTTTGCCCTTTCTTACTTTAACCGGCGGCACGAGATTGACAGAGATGGCAGGGTAACTTTTAAGGGAAGTAGTGTCCCCTACAATGACCGAACTTTGATCCTGCAATATTTATGTTCTGCCAGCGGCCTTCCCCCGCGTGGAAAATGGCTTTCCTTTTTGGAACTGCCGGACGGGAGACATCACTATGTACCCTTTCAGACCGACGGAACCATACCCTTGGCCGGCCAATTCGGGAACAGGTTGCAGGATTTTAAAGCGGCGGCTGAAGACTTGGGTGGTACTCCTGTGGATTTTGGGGATGCGGGTTTCTCCATACCGGCCTTCCCCAAACTTCCCCTGGCTGTCGTACTCTGGGAAGGTGATGAGGAGTTCCCACCCAAGTCCAATGTCTTATTTGATTCGGTTGCCCCTACTTACTTAAGTACTGCTGCCCTTTGGGTGCTGGGTATTGAACTGGTTAATAAAATGCTGGCCCATAGTAATAATGAGGTGGCAGCAAAACAAGCAATTGATTGGCTGGGAGGCCAGGGGGAATAGTAATACCATGTTTGGGTAAAGGCTGGTGGAACTGTTGAAAGATAAGCAATTTGCGGTTATCGGTTTGGGACGTTTCGGGACGGCCCTTATAACCGAATTAAGCCGGATGGGCTGTGAAGTATTGGCAATTGATAATGATGAAGCCAGGGTAAATGATGTAATGGATATGGCTACCCACGCCGTGCAAGCCGATGCCCTGGATGAGCAGGCCTATAAAGCCCTTGGTATCGGTAATTTTGATGTGGCCGTTGTATCCATTGGTGAGAATATGCAGGCCAATATACTGGCGACAATAATGTTGAAGGAATTGGGAGTTAAAAAGGTTGTGGCCAAGGCCAAGGATGCCCTGCACGGGAAGGTGCTGGGAAAAATAGGAGCGGATCTGGTAATATACCCCGAGAAAGAAATGGGAATTAAACTTGCCCGGTCGCTGGTTTCGCAAAATATTCTGGACCAGATTTATTTATCAGCGGAATACAGCATAATGGAATTACTGGCCCCGGATTCCTTTGCCGGTAAAAGTCTTGTGGAAATAGGTTTGAGGAACAAAATGGGGATTACCGTATTGGCCATAAAACGGGGGGAAAAAATAAATGCGGCTCCCATGGCAGATCATATTATTGAAAGTGGAGACGTTCTTGTTGCCATAGGAAGAAATGATGACTTGGAAAAATTGAGTACGCTAGAATCTTAAATGTTTGAGGTATAAAATGATGTCCAAATTACGGCTTAATCCTCCCCAGATACTGGCACTAGGATTCCTGTCCTTAATAATTTTAGGCAGTTTGCTATTAAGTACGCCCTGGGCAGTGGCCCAGGGGGAGACGGATTGGCTGACTGCCTTCTTCACTTCCACCTCGGCGGTCTGTGTTACGGGACTGGTGGTGGTTGATACAGGAACGCACTGGTCGCTTTTCGGGCAAGTGGTAATTTTAATGTTAATCCAGGTGGGCGGGCTGGGGGTAATGTCCTTTGCCACTTTTTTTGCCCTTCTGTTGCGAAAAAGGATACTGTTAAAACAAAGGTTGATTATGCAGCAGGCCCTGAATAAATCTTCGGTGGAGGGAATTGTAAGCATATTTCGTTACCTGCTTCTCTTTTCCTTCATTGCCGAAATAATTGGGGCACTTATTTTAGCAGCACGCTGGTACCCCTCCATGGGTTGGTTAAAGGCTTTATGGTTTGGCTTTTTCCATTCAGTTTCCGCCTTTAATAATGCCGGGTTTGACATTTTCGGAAACTTTAGCAGCCTCACGGGTTATACCACAGACATTGTTACCAATATGGTCATATCCACTCTCTTTTTGGTAAGTGGACTGGGATTTGTGGTAATTTATGAAATATACCAGTTTAGAGAAAGTAAGAAGTTGTCTTTGCATTCCCGTTTAGTTTTGATCACCACACTGGTACTGGTTTGTTTGGGTACAACGATAATTCTTATCTCGGAGTATAATAATGCTTTGCGGGGGTTGTCCCCGGTGGGTAAATTGGTGACCGCTTATTTTCAGGCCGTGGCGCCCAGAACGGCGGGTTTTAATACCATTGACATTTCTGCCACATTATTATCCAGTCAGATGCTGCTGATGTTTCTAATGTTTATCGGTGGGTCCCCCGGTTCCACTGCGGGAGGGATCAAGACCACTACCTTCACTCTCTTGGGGTTGGCTGTATATAGTAATTTACGGGGAAAGAGAGATACCGAAGTATTTAGGCGGAGAATATCACACCAGGAGGTAAACCGTGCCCTGGCAATAACCATACTGGCTTTGGCCCTGGTTTTTTTAGTGACATTTACCCTCACCTTTACCGAAAAGGGTGATCTTGTCCAGATATTATTTGAAGTGGTGTCGGCCATCAGTACTGTGGGGTTGACCTTGGGCTTAACAACGGAATTGAGTGATCCTGGTCGCATTTTAATTATTATCACTATGTTCTTAGGACGATTGGGGCCCCTGACCATCGGTTATGCCCTGGCGTACAGACAAAAACAACCCGATATTCGCTATCCGGAGGGTAGAATTATGGTGGGCTAATGCTACTCCAATAAGTAAAAAAAACGGTGCCGGGCACCGTTTTTTTACTTATTGAGAACGATATTGCCATATATAGCATATTATTACAAGAATAACATAATACGGAGGTGCTTTTTTTGTATAGGGATAACAATCAAAACCCCCAACAGGGTAACACGCAGGCTGTATCTTATATAGATCAAAACCAGGAGTTGGGATACTACCCACCACAGGGGATGGAGTTGGCCCGGGCTTACGTGCCCATTCAGAGATTGGGGAAGGTTTACCCCCCGGCTAAGGCTCTGGAAACCGGCACCCTCTTCCCCGAGCTATACCGGCCTTATCATTATTAACACCGGAGGTGATCTATAGATGGATTCCCATAACCAGGCCCATTTGTTACGTAAGATACAGGAGTTGTCCTTTGTTGCGGTTGATTTGAACCTGTACCTGGACACTCACCCCGGCGACCGGCGGGCGCTGGAAATGTATAATAATGTCCACCGGGATTTTTTGCAGGCAGTACGTAAATATGAAAAGATGTACGGTCCCCTGGTCAATTTCGGTTATTCCCCGGCCATGCAGGACTACTGGACTTGGGTGGAAAGTCCCTGGCCCTGGGAAATTAAGTATTGATAATAAATTAGAAAGGAATGTTAATATGTGGCTATATGAAAAGAAGCTTCAAGTACCCGTGCGGGTTACGGCCCCGGATCCCAGGATGGCCAAATATGTTATCACCCAGTACGGCGGGCCGGAGGGGGAGCTTTCCGCTGCTCTTCGGTACCTAAATATGCGTTACACCATGCCCACAGGCAAAGCGAAGGGTGTACTCACCGATATCGGTACGGAGGAACTGGCCCACATGGAATTGGTGGCCACACTGGTCTATAAGCTGCTGGAGGGTGCCTCCATGGAGGCCATCAAAGCTGCCGACCTGGGCAGTCACTATGCTGACCATGACAGGGCCTTATACTGGGAAAATGCCGCCGGGGTACCCTGGGTGGCAGCGTATGTATCGGCAACCGGTGATCCGGTGGCGGATTTGCACGAGAATCTGGCGGCGGAGCAAAAGGCTCGCGCGGTTTATGAAAATCTAATTCACCTGACTGATGATCCCCAAGTAAAGGATGTGCTGCGTTTCCTGCGGGAAAGGGAGGTAGTTCATTTCCAGCGCTTCGGGGAAACCCTCATGGATGTTCAGGATCATATGAAGCGAAAGAAAGTATTTTAATTAACTTTGTAATATTTTATAAACCCACAGCTTTTTAAAGCTGTGGGTTTATTTCTGTTTTTAGGGGGAAAATTAGCATGGAAGCATATTTTATTAAATGGGAGGTAAAGCAAATGTTGAATCCCGGTGAGCGTTCCATACTGGCCTATTTCGGTTCCGGTGATGATGCCGAAAAAGCCGTAAAAAAGCTTAAAGATATGGGGTACGAAAATGTCCGGCTGGACAGGATATCCAGGTACGGTGTAAATAATGATGATGAATATAATAATCCCATTATGGGCAGGGCTGAAACAGTTACCGGTTTGACCCTTTATTCCGCTAATACCGGGAACCTAAGCAATTCCGACAGCCGTGTGCTGATGGCGGCCGATCCCTCTGTAAGCGGCTACGCGGATCCTGATTTGGCGGGAGGGGCGGCGTTTTTGGTTACCGTGGTGACAAATGAAGACAATCTTGAGCAAGCGGAAAAAGTTTTAAAACAGCATGGAGCCAAAATGTAAAGGAAGGAGGCTTTCTTATATGGACAGGCCTGATAAACTGCCCGAATTGGTTGAGAATTTACGGGAGAAAAAGGAGAGCCCGCTGCTTTCTCCGGAACAGGCAAAACTGGTGGATTCAGGTTATGTGGATAATTTTGATGAAGCTCTGGAACTCCTGGAAAATACCGAGCAGGTAAAATCCCATCATAAAAAGCCCTATTTTTAATGCTTTCACCCCGCTAGGATGCCCTAGAGGGGTAAAAGGTTGTATCCGCGGCTATATTTGGATAAAATGGTATTAGGCTTTTAAATGCTCGGGGGGAGTGCTTAATCTTGAAACGAGTGGTTAGCGTAAGCCTTGGCTCTTCCAAACGGGATCACAGTGTACAGGTAGAGTTATTGGGTGAAAACTTTGAAATTAGCCGCCGGGGGACTGACGGCGATTTCAAGGAAGCTATCAGAATAATTAAAGAACTGGACGGCGCAGTGGACGCCATAGGTTTAGGCGGCATAGACGTTTACGTATATGCCGGCAAGAAACGATATGCTCTGGCCGACGGCCTTAAACTGATGCGGGCGGCCAAAATGACCCCGGTGGTGGATGGCAGCGGTCTAAAAAATACTCTGGAGCGGGAGACCGTTCGCTACCTACGAGAAAATACCGGCTATATTAGTCCCAATACCAGAGTGCTTATGGTAAGCGGGGTGGACCGGTTCGGTATGGCTCAGGCCTTCTCCGAAGCCGGTTGTGACCTAACACTGGGTGACCTGATGTTTGGACTGGGTATACCGCACCCCATAAAATCGGTAGAAAAACTAGAAAGCATTGCCAAGAAATTATTACCGGTGGTTACCCATCTACCCTTTGGCTTACTTTATCCCACCGGTAAAAAACAAGAGGTACAGGATGAGGCCAAGGTGAAAAAGTTCGGCCGTTTTTACCTGGAGGCCGATATAATTGCCGGGGACTTTCACTACATTAAAAAATATTTGCCCCCCAGGCTGGAAGGTAAAATTATCATTACCAACACCACCACGCGGGATGATGTTAAGATGCTGGGGGAACGGGGCGTGGCAACATTGGTGACAACAACCCCCGTCCTTGAAGGGCGCTCCTTTGGGACCAACGTAATGGAAGGAGTTCTGGTAGCCCTTGCAGGCAAGCCCTGGGAACAGATTACCCCCGAGGAATATAAGGAATTACTGGCAAAACTGGAGTTCGAGCCGCAGTTGATAAAACTACAGGAAAATACAAACTCCGGGACTGCTTAAACTTAAAGGCAGTCATGCCGCCGAAGGCGGCACCAGCAGAGGAATGAAAAAAGTTAATAAGTTAATGGCCTGACCCCAATCTTTAGGGTGACCCGGTGATTTCCGGAGTGAGCGAAGCACTGAGTAGCGGCGCTTAGCCCGTCAAATCCCAAAAGCCATGACCCCGAAAGGGCGTGAAGAAGTAGGCAAGCAGTCTGCAGCAAGCGGCTTTCCGGGAAACTCTTACCCGCTCCACGAGAATAATTGCGTAGCGAACGTAGGAAACCACCGGGGCGCCCGCGCGCTAAAAGTAACTTTCAAGAGAATTTTTTCAAGGTAGACGTCCATGCCGCCGAAGGCGGCACCAGCAGAGGAATGAAAAAGTAACTGTATGACTTTAATGTACAGTGAATTACGTGTAAAGGAGCGGGCAGCACCCGGAGCGAGCCTACGCAGATCAAATCAAAAGAGCGAACGGAGCGGAGGATCAGCGGCGAATCCTGTTTGAGCGAAGCGAGTTATGCAGCCGCCCGGAGCGGAGTGAGCTTATTCAATTAAAATGCCCGAGTAAGCGAGCGCAGGGTGCTGCCCGCTCCTGCGAAATAAGTACCTTTATAAGAAACCGCAAAAGAGTTTTTTCAAGGTAGACGTCCATGCCGCCATAAGTCAACAATCGTGCTTGGCAACATTTGTTGAGTTATTACTAAAAAAAACGGGGAATATCCCCGTTTTTTTATATTCCCATTGCCCTGTATACCGCGTCGTCAATAGCATTATCATGCTTCATGCCCGAGTCCTTTCGAAACTGGACGACTGCCCTTTCCATTCCGCCGCCCCATATTCCGTCAATGGGTCCATCGTAGTATCCACACCTTTTTAATATCCTCTGGGTTTCCATCACATCCGAACCCCTTTCATTATGGCGCATAACCCTGAAGTTGGGAAGTCTGTATGTGAAGGGGTTACCCACAATAATAATGCGGCTGTCCTTTTGTACCCACGGGTATATTTCCTCCACATTTCTGTTGTTCATCCTGATACAACCGTGACTGGCATAACTTCCTATGCTGCCGGGTTTATTGGTACCATGGATACCGTATGTCCCCCATGGAACCGTGAGACCTATCCACCTGGTTCCGAAGCCCGTTCCCCAATTCATTGCCTTTCGCTGTACTTGCCATTGCCCGATGGGTGTGGGGGTGGTTCTTTTTCCCACGGCCACAGCATATTTGCGGTAAGGTTCACCGTCAGACAACACAGTGAGTACCCTGCTTTGGGTGTCTATCAGTATGTCCACTTTCCCTTCCGGAGGGGGTACTTCACTTTTTACAACCAGGCTGCTTTCATTGGCCGCCATTGCCTGCTTTGTAACCGGTCCCACCACTCCGTCGGGCTTAAGGTTGTTGGCTGTTTGAAAATTAATAACCGCCTCCTTTGTTTCAGGACCGAAAACTCCGTTAATTTCACCATCATAAAAATGCATTTGAGCCAGGTCTTCCTGCAGCTTAAGTACATCATAGCCGGACATGTTCGGGGTTTTTAGGGTTAAGTTTCTACCATGGCCGGTTAATGCCTGGCACGCGGGACACTGCGTCGATGCTGCGGGTTCTGGGCAGATTGCCAGGGCGCAACAAAGAAATAATAATGTGATGACTGTCTGTGTTAACAGCTTATGTATAAATATCACCTTCCTAACAACGGTCTAAAAACAATCATATTTTACCCTGCCGGGTGCATATATATAAGTAATTGGACAAACCCGCAGGAGGGATAAAATGCAAAGAATTTTTGGGGGATTGGTATTGTTTCTCTTTTTTTGTTTAGCGGGCTGTTCCCTGGTCCCATCCGGTTCCGGCAGTGATGGACAAGGTAGCCGGCCGGTAAACGGTGGTGAGCTGAAAACGCCTCAACAGCTTGCCGGGAACACCCAGGTCAATACGGAACCCACAATAACGGAAACTACAACCCTTGTCCTTTATTTTGCCAACAGTGAAGGCAACCTGGTTCCTGAACAGCGGGAAGTTCCTAAAGTGCCGGGAATCGCCCGTAAGGCCATGGAGGAATTGGCTAAAGGGCCGCAAAATAATGACCTGGTGCCCACTATGCCTGCCGGTACCCGCTTGCTGGATATAAACATCAGGGACGGTCTTTGCACTGTGGACTTTTCCCGGGAACTGGCGGAGAAGCATTCCGGTGGTTCTTCCGGTGAACTGCTTACCGTATACTCGGTTGTAAACACCTTGACTCAGTTTCCCACGGTGAAGGAAGTAACCTTTTTAATTGAAGGAGAGAGAATAAAAACACTGGCCGGGCACATGGATTTATCCGTGCCGGTGGAAAGAAATCCCGATATATTGCAGTAGTTTACCCCGCAAGGGGTTTTTTTTATTAAAAATAAGTTATTCCCGGAACCTATTTAAAAGATATTCCGTCTAAATTTGTAGGAAATACTGTCATTTCAGGTGACTCTCTGGAATTAAGACAATAATTATTATCAGTTCAGGGGGGATGGGTAAAAATTATTAAAACAAAAAATGTCATTAAAAATGAAAAGGAGTTTGACCATGTCCATGGCGACAACGATATCATGGCGTAATATCAACTGGTTAATCAGTATGGTTCTCAGCCTGCTTTTTTTACTTTGTTGGCCGGGGATTAGCACTGCTGCATCAGAGGCCGTGGTGGATGCCTCAGTTTTAAATATACGTAGCGGGCCGGGCCCGCAGTACGGCATCAGCGGCCGGGTGGAGGAAGGCACCCGCCTGCCGGTATTGGACAAGCAGGGGGATTGGTATAAAGTTAGCCTGGCAGGAGGACAGACCGGGTGGGTGGCCGGCTGGCTGGTAGATATTAAAGAAACTTCCGCTGAAGCTTCCGCCTCCCAACAGGTGGTAGTCACGACAGATATATTGAATGTACGGGAAGGACCGGGAACCGGAAATGCGATAGTAGGGGCTTTACATAATGGGGATAAGTTACCGGTTTTGGATTCATCAGGTGACTGGTATAAAGTTCGGATGCCCGGTGGGAGCACAGGTTGGATAGCAAGTTGGCTGGTTGATGTAAATAATGTTTCTACCACCGGCGGCCAACAGGGTCAAAGTCAACAAAGTCAAAACCAACAGGGGCCGAGCGGAAACAGTACGGGTAAAGAGGTTGTCGTCAAGACGGGTATCTTAAACGTACGTAGCGGCCCCGGAACATCGAACGGCATAGTGGCCCGCGTAAACCAAGGTGTTAAATTACCGCTGTTGGAGTCCTCCAATGATTGGTGCAAAGTTAAACTGCCCGATGGCGGTACCGGCTGGGTGGCGGGATGGCTGGTGGATATACATGAGGTCACAGCTCCCCCGGTGGAACAGGCTGATCAAAGTACGGGCAATGTGAGTAAAGAGGCAGTTGTTAAGACGGATACTTTAAATGTGCGGGGAGGCCCGGGAACATCCAACGGAGTAGTTGCCCGCGTGGAAGCGGGGGACAGGATGCCCATATTGGAATCTTCTAACGGGTGGTGTAAAGTTGAACTGCCCGGCGGCGGTACCGGTTGGGTGGCGGGTTGGCTGGTTGATGTTAAGGCGGTGTCCAAGCCGCAGGAAACGCCGGTTACAGGAGAGGCAGTGGTCTATGCCGGCGGAGTAAATGTCCGCGGTGGCCCGGGTACCGATCATAATGTGGTCACCCAGGTTAGCCGCGGCGAGCGCATGAGTATTTTGGACAAAGCCGGTGAATGGTACAAGGTCAAATCTTCAGGGGGAACAGTGGGATGGATAGCAGGGTGGTTGGTTCAAATTGACACCGCTTCGGCGTCCACACCGGAAGATGAAAAACCTGAACAGGACCTTGACGAAAATAAACCCGGGGAGTCCGGTGAAACCGGTGCTGATTCAGGGCAGGAGCCTGGCGGCGAGAACGAAGCGGGTGATTCGGAAATGGAATCAAGCCCGGATACCGGGGAAGAATCCGGGGAGGAAGAACCTTCTGATTCTCAGTTGAAGAAACTTTCCATTCGTGAAGTTGAAGACCGGATGGTCATAGATATAGCCGCTGCGGCACCCATGGAACATAATATTTTTACTTTGACCAACCCCAACCGTGTGGTTGTTGACTTAATCGGTATAACACCGGGGGATGTACCGGAAGAGCTGGATGTCAGCAGTGAGCTGGTGAGTCGCTTGCGTACCGGTTGGTTTGACAAAAACCCCAATACCGTACGCCTTGTCTTTGATGTTAATGACTCGGTAATGTTTTCGGCCCAGTCAAGTAATGGTGACAAGGAACTTACTCTGGAAATGTATGTACCCCGATTAGGTGATTTCCTGCGCAACAGGGTGATAGCCATCGATCCCGGTCACGGCGGAAGCGAGCCCGGCTCGCACGGGCCCAGTGGTATTCCGGAAAAGGAGATCAACCTGGATGTGGGTATTCTCACGGCACACCTCCTGGAACAAAACGGGGCCAGGGTGGTTCTTACCAGATCAACGGACAGGTACGTAGGCTTGGAAGAACGTACGGATATTGCCCGCAAAGCCGGTGCCGAAATATTCGTAAGTATTCATATGAATGGAAATCCCATTTCCTCCAAGAGCGGTACCAGCACCTATTACCGCCGTGATGATGTTAACGGTTTGGGAGTTTCCCAGGCCGATAACAGGCTGCTGGCCCGGCATATCCAATCGCAGTTGGTAAGTTCCCTGGGGCGGCTGGACCTGGGTGTAAAACAGGCCAATTTCGTTGTGCTGCGTACGGCTGCCATGCCTGCTGTGCTGGCTGAAGTTTCATTTTTGACCAACCCGCAGGAGGAACAGCTTTTGATGAAGGATTCATACCGGGCACAGGCAGCTGAAGCCATAACAAAGGGAATTGCCAATTATTTCGCTGAAAAAGCCAAATAAAAAATTCTTTCGTTGAGTGCAGGTTGAATGGTTGATAAGCCATTTGGCCTGTACTTTTTTACGTAACTCCTTTAAACTTAAACTACAGAAAAGAAATAGCTTAACACCTTAATACTTAAGGCGTTAAGCTACTCGTTTGTTATTGCCTTATTGTTGGCAAGTGAAATGTTAACGTTTTTGTGTTAGGCCAACATGGTATTTTCTATCCAGGTACGAATTTTTCCGTTGATGGGATAAAGACCGTCCATGGTGGATGGAGCTATTCTGTTCCTTTAAGGCTTCCTCCAACAAATCCTTGGGTGGTTGCATATCAAGAGTGGTACTTTTGCTGTAGTTCATCTTTATATGATACAGCGCCAGCTTGGCCGCGTTGTCAAAAACATCAATTACAAAAGTGTAGCCTGCCTGCCTGGGACCCGTGAACTCGTTAGCCAGGGAAAAATTCCATATTATCTCTTCCTTGGTTCTTGGAAATTCCATTTGCACACTCCCTTCAGCAAAAAATTCACAACCATTAGTACGTTAGGTTATTAGAATACTCTACTTACATATTTGCCATTATATGTTTGCCAAATACTATTTGGTGATAATTTAATGTACACTGGCAGGAAACAGCAATGCTAACGGCCAAAACATCTTCCGGAGGGATATTTATTGACAAAAGTTGGCATGACAACAACAATACCTGTGGAGATAATATATGCTGCGGGATTGATTCCGGTGGATTTAAATAATGTTTTTATCACCGGGGACAACCCCCAGGGATTAGTAGAGGATGCAGAATTAGCCGGGTACCCGCGAAATGTTTGCGCCTGGATAAAGGGACTTTATAGCACCGTTCTAAATAGGGACGATATAAATATACTGGTGGCGGTTACCCAGGGGGACTGCAGCAATACTCATGCCCTAATGGAAACTCTGGAGTTGGCGGGTATAAAGGTAATTCCCTTTGCCTTTCCCTTTGACCGGGACCAGGATTTACTAAAGCTGCAGCTGGAAAAACTGATGAAGTATTTTAATGTGGGCTGGAAGGAAGTATACGAACAAAAGGAACGCCTGGATAGAGTAAGGGCTAAAGTTTGGAAACTGGATGAGCTGTCCTGGTCGGAAAATCGCGTTAGCGGCTGGTATAATCACCTTTTCCAGGTGAGCTGCAGTGATTTTGAGGGTGACCCGGAGGGTTTTGGTGCCCGGGTGGATGAGTTTTTGGACAATCTGGGAGAGCCCTTGGAAAACTCCGGGGTTCGCCTGGGTTATATTGGTGTGCCCCCTATTATGGACGACCTTTATGATTATCTGGAAGAAAAGGGCGCCCGGGTGGTATACAATGAGGTGCAGCGCCAGTTTACCATGCCCTTTGGTACAGGGGACATTGTGGAGCAATACAGGCGCTATTCTTACCCCTACGGTATTTTCTACCGCTTGCGGGATATTAAGGAGGAATGCCGGAAAAGGCGGATCGACGGGCTCATCCATTATGCCCAGAGTTTTTGTTACCGCCAAATAGAGGATTTAATTATTCGGCAGAAGGTAGACATTCCTGTTTTGACGGTGGAAGGGGATAAGCCCAACCGCCTGGATGCCCGTACAAAGATGCGGCTGGATGCCTTTGTGGATATGTTGAGGTGAGATAAGTGTGGTGCGGTGTGGATCTGGGCAGCCGCAATGTGAAGGTTGCCCTTTTAAGGGAAGATAATAAATTTAGTTTTTATGTTTTCGATACCATAAGATTTTACAGAGAATGGGGCAGGATGAAGGAAGGCTGCCTTACCGTCGACCTGCCGGGGTTATTGCAGGCCGAAGGCCTTAAGGCTGAAAATACTGTCAGCACGGGTTATGGACGGCAAACTATTAAGTTAAAGGGTGCCAGGAATATTCCGGAAATAAGGGCGCATGTTTCAGGGGCGATATATAGCACGGGTTTGCAAGATTTTACCCTGCTGGATCTGGGGGGCCAGGACAGCAAAGTAGCATTGGTGCGCGGCGGCAGGATGGTGGATTTTCAAACCAATGACAAGTGTGCAGCCAGTACCGGTCGTTACCTTGAAAACATGGCCTCGGTTTTGGATATAACTATGGATGAGCTGAGTAAACATTACGAAAATCCCGTGGATTTGGTGGCTACCTGTGCCATTTTCGGAGAAACGGAATTGGTGGGGAAAATTGTGGAAGGATACTCCGTGGAGTCCTTAGCCGCGGGCGTCAATTACACCATATACAAGCGGGTTCTCCCCCTGCTGGCAAATTTAAAGTCGGATAAAATAGTTTTTACCGGCGGGGTAGCCCGCAACCAGGCACTGCGGCACATAATAGGCGAAAAACTAGGAGTGGAAGTGGTGGTACCGGAAAAACCTGCTTTTGTGGGGGCTATAGGGTGTAGTTTAACGGCAAAGGGCGGCTAAAGGAAGGGAGATATTTTCATGCAGATTACGGTACTGGGCCGGTGGGCCCCCTACCCGCGCGCCGGCGGGGCTTGCTCCGGTTACCTGTTACAAGAGGGCAGTACCTTTATAATGCTGGAGGCGGGTAACGGCACCTTCAGTAATTTATGCCGGCATATCGATTGCCGGCGGCTGGATGCCCTGGTGCTTTCCCACCTGCACCCGGACCACTATGTGGACCTGTACTGCCTGCAGCACGCCATGGATTGGGCAATAAAACAAAGGGAGCGGCCGGGGCCGCTGCAGGTATTCATGCCCTCTGAGCCTGCTGAGGTTTTCAATGCTTTTCGGGAAAAACCTGGCTTGAAAATTACGCCTTATAACGCGCTGCCCCTGGAACAAGAGCATGGCGTTAAACTGCACCGGGCAGAAGTCAACGAGGTTTCGCTGTGCTTTCTGCCGGTGCCTCACAGCAAGCCGGGGTATGCCGTTTCCGCTGCAGCAGGCGGGCGAAGGCTTGTATTTTCAGGTGATTGTGCTCCCAATGATAACCTTATTGCCCTGGCCGGGGGCGCGGATTTATTTTTGATTGAAGGAAGCGGCCTGGATCAGGACGCGGGTTATTTATCCGGAGTACATCACACTGCCCGCCAGGCGGGGGAAACAGCCCGCAGGGCAGAGGTGAAGAGATTGATTTTAACACATTTTTGGCCTGAACACTCGGTGCAGGAACTGATTCGCCAGGCCGGTGAGGGCTTTGGCCGGGCAGTTGAGCCGGCAGTGGAAAACGAGAGCTATTCTATATGAATCAAATGCGGCAATATTTAGGAGGCGTTAATTTGCAAAGAACAGACGGCAGACAAAACAGTGAAATGAGGCCTGTGAAGATTCAAAGGAATTTCACCAAACATGCCGAGGGCTCGGTTTTAATAGAAGTGGGCGATACCAAGGTCATTTGTACCGCCTCTGTGGATGAAAGAGTTCCTATATGGTTAAGGGACGGGGGAAAGGGTTGGGTAACCGCGGAATATTCCATGCTGCCCCGCAGTACAGGGGTCAGAACATCCCGGGAAGCGGCCCGCGGCAGAATAGGCGGCCGCACCCATGAAATACAGAGGCTGATAGGGCGCTCCCTGCGTGCCGTTACTGATTTAAAAGCCCTGGGTGAGCGTTCCGTAGTGCTGGATTGCGATGTTATACAGGCCGACGGGGGAACCCGCACCGCCTCCATAACAGGGGCCTTTGTGGCCCTGGCGGATGCCCTGGGGAAAATGGTAAAGGAAGGGACCCTCAGTAAGATGCCCCTGCGGGATTTCGTTGCTGCCATCAGTGTGGGGGTGGTGGAGGATCAAATATTGTTGGATCTTTGTTATTCCGAGGACTCCGTTGCCGAAGTGGATATGAACATTGTTATGACCGGCGCGGGCAGATTTGTGGAAATACAGGGAACAGGGGAAGAGGCTTCCTTTGGCCGGGATGAGATGAATACAATGCTGGACCTGGCTGAAGGAGGCATAAAAGAGCTGATGGAGTACCAGCGCGAAGTGCTGGGGGATGTGGCTCAGTTAATAAAGGAGTGATATTTTGCGCTTGGTGCTGGCAACAAAAAACCAGGGTAAGGTAAGGGAATTACAAGAAATGCTGCGGGATACCAGCTTTGAAGTGGTATCCCTGGCGGAATACCCGGAGATACCGGATGTGGTAGAGGACGGAGATACCTTCCTGGAAAACGCCGTAAAGAAGGCCCGTGAAATTGCGGCTGCCACCGGAGAGTTGACCATGGCTGATGACTCCGGGTTGGAAGTGGACTACCTGGATGGAGCTCCGGGGGTTTATTCGGCCAGATTTGCCGGGGAGCATGGAGACAGTAAGGCCAACAACGAAAAACTTCTAAAGCTTATGGAAGGAGTCCCCTGGGAAAAGCGTACCGCCCGGTTCAAGTGTGTGGTGGCCGTGGCCACACCGGACGGAAAAGTGGAAACCGCCGAAGGCGTATGTGAAGGGATAATTTCCACTGAACCCCATGGGAAAGAAGGATTCGGTTACGACCCCCTCTTTTATTATCCGGAGTACCAAAAGACATTTGCCCAGCTTGACGGGGATGTGAAAAACAAAGTAAGCCACAGGGGGAAAGCCTTTGAAAAAGCACGTGAGTTTTTAACCCGGTGGAGCGCTTAGTTTACTGGTTGAGACACGGGGGCGGGAGTCTTATAATGGACATAACAAGGGTTTAAAACGTATACGGAGTGATTAGTTTTTTGCGCGTACTGGTGTTTAGCGATACCCATGGTAAACTGGATCTGGCTTTGGAAGTTATCAAAAAAGAGAGGGCCGATTATGTTCTGCATGCCGGGGACTTGATTCGTGATGCCCGTGCTCTGGCTGCCGTAGTAGATGTTCCGGTATATGGTGTTGCGGGTAATTGTGATTTGCCGGGATCCGGTCCCGAGGAGGAACTGTTTCCACTGGGGGGGACAAGAATCCTTCTCGTGCACGGGCACGGGTTCAGGGTAAAGGTTTCTTACCAGGGCATATTTTACCGGGCCCGTGAAAAAGAGGCGGATGCATTGGTGTTCGGGCACACCCACGTGCCAATGAATGAAACGCACCAGGGAATTCTGTTATTTAACCCCGGTAGCATTTCCCGTCCCCAGCCCGGGAACCGGCCCAGTTACGGAATCCTAGTTATAGAAGATAATAAAATAAAGGGAGAAATACACTTTACCGGTGGGTAAAATAGGAATAATAAAAACCTTTGACTAACGCTTGGTTTTTATGTATAATAAGGTTGTTGTCGCAAAAAAGAAAATCAAAGAATAGTTCGGGCGGGTGTAGCTCAATGGTAGAGCCCTGGCCTTCCAAGCCAGTCGCGTGGGTTCGATTCCCATCACCCGCTCCATTTTTATCTTTAATTATCTCCCAGTAGCTCAGCTGGATAGAGCAACGGACTTCTAATCCGTAGGTCGCAGGTTCGAATCCTGCCTGGGAGGCCAATAAAAACAATACCTCCGGGTTTTCCCGGAGGTTATTTTTTGGCTCCTGGTGCCCAAATTATTATAACGATATTAAACGGTATGGTTCTTTTTCGAATTTCTGTTTTTTTTGTAGACTATGTGAAAGAAATAGAAGGCATGATAAATATTAGTGTGGAACCAGGAAGGGTAAATAGAGAACAAGTAAACCATGGGCAGGTGGAAAAATTGACACCGTGCCGGCTTCGCCCGCCCAGGGTTTTTAGTGGGAATTCGAAGGCTTGGGTGGCCTTCCGGCCGAGCAGACTGGTGAACGGAGTGTATTCAATGTGTGGTCGTTATACATTAACAGTTAATTCCGATTATCTTGCAGAGCATTTCCAACTTAGAAATACTAAGATTGAATACTATCTCAGATATAATATTGCTCCGGGCCAGAATGTGCCTGTTATCGGGCTCAATCGAGGGGAAAAGGGCCTTGCATTTATGCGCTGGGGCCTAATTCCACCGTGGGCTAAAGAGGCATCTGCCGGATATAAGATGATAAATGCCCGGGCGGAAACTGTCGATAGGAAACCGGCCTTCCGCGCATCCTTTTATAACAGCCGCTGTCTAATTCCCGCAGACAGCTTTTTTGAATGGAAAAAAATCGGAGGGAAAAAGCAGCCGGTGAGATTTATTTTACCGGATAAGCCTGTTTTTGCCTTTGCGGGACTATGGAGCTTATGGCATACACCGGAGGGTGAAAAAGTCTTTTCGTGCAGCATTATTGCTACCATGTCCAATGATTTTGTAAAAAATATTCATGATAGAATGCCGGTCATACTAGCTAATAAAGAAGCGCAGGATAAATGGCTAACATGGTCCGAGACTGGCAAACTTAAAAGCCTGCTCCGGCCTTATCAGGGTAAGATGCGTAGCTATGCAGTTTCAACCAGGGTTAATTCACCCCATAACGATAGCCCTGATTGCATTGAAGAAGTGGACTTTCCCGAATAATTGAAACATGTATTTCCAACTAAACAGCTTCTGCCTGGCAGTAGGCGTATCGTGACAACTATTCTTGCACCCCATTATTATGTAGAGGGAGATACCCGGAGTCTTGCCACTTTGGCTGTCGTAGCCCGGGTGTTTTTAATGCTGCCTTCAGCAATTGGAACTTTAAAACAGCTGTTGCACAGGCGATCCGCGGGCCGGAGCAGGGATGGGACTCAGTAGCCTGTCAATAAATCCCTCTAAGCACAGAGGGAAGTGGATACCCCGGTCCGGCTACGCCCGCCCGGGCTTTGATTGAAAACGGCCGGTTAATCCGCCGTCCAGGGTCGGGCAGACTGTCGGCTTGATCCATCTTGAAAAAAGGGGCAAAGGGAGCGGGCGGAAATAGTGGTTGGAAGGCTAAGCTTGGCAAGGAAATCCACAAGTTTATCAGTATATTATTAAAGGGGCTTTTAAAAATGGATGTAATTATAAGACAGGAAAGAGAAACAGATTACGAATTGACAGAGGCTGTGGTAGAAAAAGCGTTTAAAAATGCTGAATATAGTGACCACAGGGAACACTTTTTGATAGCAAGACTTAGAAAAAGCAGTGCCTTTCTGCCGGAACTTTCGCTAGTAGCAGAGCTTGTTGGTGAAAAAATTGTGGGACATATAATGTTCAGTCTCCTTACTATAGAAACAGATGATGAGCAAATTCCTGTGCTTGGACTGGCACCGGTGGCAGTACTGCCGGAACATCAAAATCGTGGTATCGGTTCTGCCCTTATCGAACACGGTCTAAAGGAATGCAAGAAATTAGGATTTAAAATTGTAGTTTTGGTTGGCCACCCCAATTACTATCCACGTTTCGGTTTTGTACCAGCTGGTTCTAAGGGGCTAAAAGCACCCTTCGAGGTGCCAGATGAAGCATTTATGGTTCTTGAACTTAGTCCCGGGGCATTGGCGAATATCAAGGGAACAGTTAAACATCCACCTGAATTCGGTATCTAACTTTAAAATAATTATAATGCCGTAATATTATAGGCCTCATTTAAGCGGCCTTCATTTCAATCAGTGTTCTACCAATTGAATGTGACTTTACGATCCTTATTTCGCATAGGGATCTTTTTTTGTGCCAATTTTTTTGCAACGGGACAATATGCTGTCACGCCTCCCTTTTATACTTTAAGTCAAATAGCCAGGCTTTATGGGGAAAGCTCTTAAGCTACGTTTACGGTGCAAATTTGCCTGATTATAAGAGTTGATAAATGCTTCTTGATAAAGTTTGCCTTCATCTGCTATACTGTAATTACAGAAAAACAGAAAGAGGGATTCGGGTGCCTGAAAAAATTCAACAAGTTCAAAAACGCATGTTAATCAGTCTTGCCCAAATTGCAAAATCAATCAACATTCAAGAAGGTGATTATGTAGCATTGGAGGAGCGAGATGGCGGGATTTTTATTCGTCCCGTTTCATGGCACGATAAAAAACAGGAATATTTCTGGTCAAGTGAATGGCAGGAGAAAATGAAACGCAGCAGTGAGGCATTACAAAAAGGGGAGTTTGAAATATTTGCCAATACTGATGATTTATTGAAAGCGCTTGGTGAAGAAAATGCCGACGATAATTCTAACTAACCCATTCAAGGTAGATTTTAAGAAGTTATCAAAAGTTGAACAGAAACAAGCCAGAAAATCACTGCGCTTGTTAGCGGATAATCCTAAACATCCATCACTCCAAATACATCGAATTAAGGGCGCGCCGTTTTGGGAAGCTTACGTTAGTAAGGATATCAGGATTATCTTTGAACGAAACAGTGACACGCTGATACTTCACGCTATTGGGCACCATGATATTTTAAGGAAAAAGTAGTTGAAATTGAGTATTTAAAACTCATAATACCTTTATACTGTTTATTTGTTATCAACCGGGATATCCCCGGTTATTTGTGTTTTTAAGGGAAAAATTATCAAGAAAGGAGTGGACTGATGATAGTGAAATTTTCGTTTGCTATTAGCTCATGCCGGTTTTTCCGATAAGTCATCATTTGATGAAGATATACAAAATGTTGGCCTTTACCTAAAAGCCGTAGAAAGGTTTCTTTCCAGTAAGAAGCTGCAGGAATTACCCGTAATCATCCCTCTTAAATAAAACACTAGCACTAAGGCCACGCATCATTAGATAGCCTCGAAAGTTGTCGCCGGTCTGTGATAAAATAAGGTAGCAATTAATATACTATGATCTTATACGGGGTGCGTTATGTTTATCTTGACTGATCAAATGATTGAGAATTTAGCGTCTAATAGTGAAGTTTATGCCAGGGGTGTTGTGTATTACCTGAAGGGACAGGTGTTGAGCTTTCATTTTAGTAACCAGGATTTGTGTGCTGTTGCAGCGGTCCAGGGCAGTGAATTATATGATGTGCGAATCTGTTTTTCCGAAGCCGGGGAAATAGTTGACGCCCATTGCGAGTGCCCCGCCTTTTACCAGTACGACGGGGCCTGCAAGCATATGGTGGCTGTTTTAAAGTTTTGTCAAAGCCACCTTTCCGGAGCTGCGCTTCCCAAATACGCCGGAAATAAAGACCGGGCCGCGGGGTCAAAGCCCGGTAACAATAACCTTACCCGGAGTATTCTGCAATACTTTGAGTATAGCGGCGATAGCCTGAAAAAATGTCCGATAGATTTGGAAGTTACCTTCGAATTAGATAATAAACTTTGCTGGTATAACACCTGGGAAACCACGCGGGCCCTTTCCCTGCGCACCGGTAAGGATAAGTTATACGTAGTAAGAAACATGAGAAAGTTTTTGCAGGCCATGGAAAGCGGGGAAACCCTGGTTTTCGGCAAAGGATTTGAGTATTCTCCCCACCTGCACTACTTTCAGCCCCGGCACCAGCAAGTTATTGACTTGTTGCGGGAAATGTACGAGGTGGAAAAAAAGATTGCCGAAGCCAATCCCTATGGCTGGAATGCCGGAGGTAGTATTTTCAAGGGTAAACAAGCTTTTTTGACCAAATCAGCTATAAAAAAGCTTCTTTCTATTCCTGATCTTGGCGGGCTTAAATTGAAGCTCTTTGATGAAGAATACCACGATGTCCGGGTGGTAAAAGAGGACCTGCCCCTTTCCTTTACCCTGGACAAGCAAGGCAACGATCTACTGTTACAGTGGAAGGCGCTGAAACTGGTTCCGCTCACACAGTCAGGAGAGTTTTTCTTTTATGATGGTAAAATATACCACATTTCCCAGCGCCAGAGGCTTTGTTTCATCCCTCTTTTAAATGCCTTTTTAAAATCGCCCCGGGGTATTCAATTTTCCGGGGAGGAAAGGGAAGGTCTGGTGGTGGATGTTCTGCCCGAACTCAAAGAGTCAGCCCGGGTGGAAGTTTCACCGGCGGTGCAAGAAAGCCTTTTCCAACCCGGCTTAAAGGGACGAGTGTACCTGGACCGGGACGGGGAGGCCATTACGGCCCGGGTGGATTTTATTTACGGTAAAATAAAGGTGAATCCCTTTGCCGGGAACCAGGCAGTCAACACCGGGGATAAAACGCTGGTCCGGGACAAGAAAACCGAACGGAAAATACTGGGCCTATTGGAGCAGGCTGATTTCCGAACCTTAAATGGCTACCTTTACCTGCACGAGGAAGAAAAGATTTTCGACTTTGTGCATTTCATATTACCTGATCTCCAGAAAATTGCGGAAGTCTATTATTCAAAAGGTTTTAAAAACTTTAAAGTGCGGTCCGCTTCCAGTTTTTCCGGGGGTGTGCGTCTCAGTGAGGAAACCGGTATGCTGGAGCTCTCCTTTCAGGTTGACGACATCGACATGGAGGAGTTGGGCCGGGTTTTGGAAGCTTTGCGGGAAAAGAAAAGGTATCATCGCCTGAAGGACGGCTCCTTCTTGCCCCTGGATGGAGTTGATTCCACCCTGGCCAGAGCCGCGGAAATGATTGACGCTCTGGGTATTTCCAAGCGCGAGCTAAAAAAACAAACCCTACAAGTACCTAAGTACCGCGCCCTTTATATTGATAGTTGTTTGAAGGACAGGAACCTGCCGCTGGAAAGAGACCGGGCCTTTAAGCGGTTGGTGCAAAACATTAACCGGCCTGCGGATACCGGCTTTGAGGTGCCGGAAAGCCTAAAAGGGGTGCTCCGTGATTACCAGAAAACCGGTTATAAATGGCTTAAGACCCTGGCCGCTTATGGCCTGGGCGGGATACTGGCCGATGATATGGGGCTGGGGAAAACGCTGCAGACACTAGCCTTTATTCTATCGGAGCGGGAGCGGGCGGCGGCCCCTGCCCTGGTGGTGGCCCCCACTTCGGTGGTCTACAATTGGCAGGAGGAAGCCGGACAATTTGCACCGGAGTTGAAAACAGTGGTGGTATCCGGGACCCCCAAGGAACGGGAAGCCCTTATAAAAGAAGCCCGGGAAGCCGACCTGGTGATTACCTCCTATGCCTTGATGCGCAAGGATATTGAGCGTTACCAGGATATTGATTTCGGTTACTGCTTTTTGGACGAGGCTCAGCATATCAAAAACCCCGGTTCCTTGAGCGCCAGGGCCGTAAAAACCCTAAAGGCCCGGGGACGCTTCGCCCTCACCGGTACGCCCCTGGAAAACAGCCTCACCGAGCTGTGGTCAATTTTTGACTTTGTAATGCCGGGATATCTTTTTTCTCACCAGAAATTCAGCAAAAAGTACGAGCGTCCCATTATTAAAAACCAGAACCGCCAGGCTCTGGAGGAACTACAAAAGCAAATCGCCCCCTTTATTCTAAGGCGCATGAAAAAAGAAGTTCTTAAGGAACTCCCGCCCAAAACCGAGACCAGAATGCTTACCGATTTAACAAGGGAGCAAAAAAAGGTTTACCTGGCTTACTGGTACCGGGCAAAGGGAGAAATAGAGGAAGCACTGGCCACCAGAGGCTTTGAAAAGAGCCGGATCCAGATCTTGACGGCCCTTACCAGGTTGCGCCAAATTTGCTGCCACCCGGGGACTTTTTTGGAAGACTACCGCGGCGATAGCGGTAAGCTCCAAAGCTTAAAGGAACTGGTGCAGGATACCTTGGCCGGGGGGCACCGCATATTGCTTTTCTCGCAGTTCACCGGTATGCTGTCCATTATCCGCAATCATTTGGAACAAGAGGGGATATCGTACTTCTACCTGGACGGCTCCACCAGGACTGAAGAGAGGGGAAAACTGGTTCAGGCCTTCAACGGCGGGGAAGCCGATGTGTTTTTGATTTCTCTAAAAGCGGGAGGGACAGGCCTTAACCTAACCGGAGCCGACACCGTCATTCATTACGATCCCTGGTGGAATCCCGCGGTGGAAGAACAGGCGGCGGACCGCGCCTACCGCATCGGCCAGGAAAACCCGGTGCAGGTGATAAACCTTATCACCCGGGACACCATTGAGGAAAAAATTTACGAGCTGCAGCAGAAAAAGAGAGCCATGATAGATTCGGTAATTAGCCCGGGTGAAACTATGCTTTCCCGGATGACCGAGCAGGAAGTGCGGGAGCTTTTTGCCGTTGGTTAGAACGATGCTGGGTAAAATTATTTACGATGGAATCCCGGGCAGACAGGCGGCTGGTTCATTTTGAAAAAAGGGGGCAAAGGGAGCGGGCGGAAATAGTGGTTGGAAGGCTGAGCTTGGCAAGGAAATCCACAAGTTTATCAGTATATTATTAAAGGGGCTTTTAAAAATGGATGTAATTATAAGACAGGAAAGAGAAACAGATTACGAATTGACAGAGGCTGTGGTAGAAAAAGCGTTTAAAAATGCTGAATATAGTGACCACAGGGAACACTTTTTGATAGCAAGACTTAGAAAAAGCAGTGCCTTTCTGCCGGAACTTTCGCTAGTAGCAGAGCTTGTTGGTGAAAAAATTGTGGGACATATAATGTTCAGTCTCCTTACTATAGAAACAGATGATGAGCAAATTCCTGTGCTTGGACTGGCACCGGTGGCAGTACTGCCGGAACATCAAAATCGTGGTATCGGTTCTGCCCTTATCGAACACGGTCTAAAGGAATGCAAGAAATTAGGATTTAAAATTGTAGTTTTGGTTGGCCACCCCAATTACTATCCACGTTTCGGTTTTGTACCAGCTGGTTCTAAGGGGCTAAAAGCACCCTTCGAGGTGCCAGATGAAGCATTTATGGTTCTTGAACTTAGTCCCGGGGCATTGGCGAATATCAAGGGAACAGTTAAACATCCACCTGAATTCGGTATCTAAC
>Ga0182240_100223_pt1 | contig 23158 bp, 22 predicted proteins | sample hydfrates4_PW_90_FD_145594 | JGI IMG/M metagenome (GOLD analysis project Ga0182240, IMG submission 145594) | Subsurface microbial communities from deep shales in Texas, USA - hydraulic fracturing test 4_PW_90 | ecosystem: Environmental > Aquatic > Deep subsurface > Shale gas/oil reservoir >...
GCTCATAAAGGGCTTTGCCAATGATACTTATACACTCTTCAACAGTAATATATAGGGTATGTAATCCCCACTCAAATTGCAAAAAGTCCAGTGCCCAGGCATCGTTAGGGTTAATAAATTCATAGCTCATGGGAAGAGTAAGTTTATGACCGGCCAGCATTTCCTTCAGTTTTTTCTTAATCCGTCCCAATGTACTGGGGCTGAGCCAGCAAATGTTATTTAATACCAGAAATTGGCTTAATTTATTCTCTCCCCAATCGTGATGTCCCAATGATACATTTAACTTGGATCCGGCAAGTAGTCGGCTCAAAAAAACCGCAAACCCTTGAAAACAAACAACTTTTTTCTCCATAAACCTGCAAAAAATCACAGCTAAACCCCAATTATCAACAGGAAAGTTTAAAACGGCAACAAAAACGTGAAATTGAAAGGCAACATAAAAAAGCATATAAAAAATTGCAAAAACTAACGGAATATACCAACTTGCCGGTTGTATTTGATAACCATACAGTTACCAGTTACGGCAACTTTAGCCTCATCGAGTCCTTTAAGCAGGCCATAGGGTTTATTGAACTCCTGCAAAAACACCTGACAGTTAACAGGCATCACAACTTTCGATACAGTACGGCCCAGCTGGTAGATATAATGACTGACTGCATTTGTGTAGGCCTTTTTCGGTTTATGCATATGGATGCACTAAAATCCGATCCCGGTTACTGTAAAATCAAGGGCATTGAGAAAGTACCGGATGAAAGCACTTTTCGTCAACTTTTGGCCAAGTTTGAGCAGGAGAACATTTCCCAATTGCAACAGGTAAACCAATCTCTTTTGGCACTCAAAGCCAACATTGAGGGCTGCCGTGAAGTATGGCTCGATATTGATGATACGGTTATCACCTTGTTCGGCAACCAGGAAGGCGGCGAAGTTGGCTATAACCCCCGTTATAACGGCCGGCCGTCTTACAAAGCTAAAGTTGCTTTTGTATCAGAAAGTGCCGAACTGGCAAATATCAAGTTATATGGCGGCAAAACCGCCAGTAACGGCCAGTTCGCCGATTTCTTCAAAAAAACGCTGGCTTTACTGCCCCAAAGGCTGATAGTTAAGGGAGTTCGTATGGATAAAGGGTTCTTTGATGATAAGAACTTCACCTTTTTCGAAGATAACCAGATCGAATATGTCTGCAAAGTACCTCTAAAACAGAGCATCTACAAAATTATTGCCTATCTTGATGACCAAAGAGCATGGCAGCGCCTGGATGCCAAGTATGATGTGGCTGAGATGACAGTACCCCTGCCCACCTGGAAAAAGGCCAGACGGTTCGTTTTTATCCGGGAAACCGTAGAGTTGAAAAGTAGCGAACCATGCCTTTTCTACCCGGACCTGTATGATTACGAGGTTATAGTTACCAATATGGAAGATCTGCCTCCCGAGGTGGTTGAAGATCTTAGTAAAATCTCGGGACAAGCAGAACGTATTGGAAACACAATTAATCGCATGCGGGGATTTGTCAGAAGTAATAACAATGCCCGGTTTGGTTATTGCAACTTAATTGAGGCTGTGGAAGACGCCTTGAATATGATGGAATGTCAGTTGAGCGCGCATGGGGTTAGAGTCAGTAAATCTTTAGTTCACCCTATCCCTCCTATATGGGCGGAAAAGAATAAACTGGAAGAAGTTGTAATTAACATTGCGGTAAATGCTATGCAAGCGTTAGATGCAGCCGGCAAGCCTAATAAACAAATCATAATTGCCACTCATTGGGAAAACAACGTCATACTGGAGATATGTGACAATGCAACAGGGGTGGATGATAATATTAAAGATAAAATTTTTGAACCCTTTTTTACTACAAAGGAAGTGGGTGAAGGTACGGGGTTGGGATTATCCATTTTCCCTGGAATATCCGCATAAAGAAGTACCCGTGGTTCTTTTTACCGGTCACGGTGATTTAAACTCCGCCATTGATGCCTTAAGGGCCGGGGCTTACGATTACTTGCTCAAGCCTATTAATATAAACGAACTGGCGGTTTTGGTGGAAAGTATTGACCAACAGCGACACCGGAAAAAAGAAGGTATAGTTTTAGGGGGTAAGCCCAAACGTAAAGAAAAAGAAACCGGAAAAACCGTAAAAGATATGTCCCTGGAACAAAACCATCCCCCGCAGGCAATCATGGGAGAAATCGGTATCTTTTCTGATGCCATGAGGGATATTTTTAAACAGGCGGAAAAACTACACGGTGACAGGTCTATACCTGTTTTGATCCAGGGGGAAACAGGGACTGGTAAAGAGGTAGTGGCCAAGTACATCCATTACGGCAGGGATGGAGTTTCTCTGCCGTTTGTGGATATTAATTGCGCGGCAATTCCTCCCGGTATTTTCGAGAGCGAGTTTTTTGGTTATGAAGCAGGTGCCTTTACAGGGGGATTGCGGAAAGGGCAGAAGGGTAAGCTTGATTTGGCCCATGGGGGGACCATATTTCTTGATGAAATTTCTGAACTACCCTTGGAACTGCAGTCCAAGTTATTGCGTGTTATTCAGGAAAAAGAATATTACCGGGTGGGGGGGCTTAAAAAAATAGAAACCGATTTACGGTTCATATGTGCAACCAATATGGATATAGAAAAAGGGGTTCAAGAAGGACAATTCCGGCAAGACCTTTTTTACCGTTTAAATACCGGCCGTATTATTATTCCTCCACTGCGGGACAGGCAAAATGAAATATTGCCGCTGGCAACAATGTTTTTGAACAGATTCACTTCCCAAAAGGGCAAAAGATTTGCCGGCATTAGCGATAAAGCGGCCAAAGTTCTACAATCATATACCTGGCCGGGTAATGTCAGGGAGTTGATGAATGTTGTTGAATATATCGTCTTTATGTATGATGATAATGAGTTAAAGCTAGAACATCTAAATAATTTACCCCAATTCAAAAATAACGGTTATGTTGAGGAAGAAGGCATGGGTCCGGTAGTTCTTGAGAACTTTTCACTCCCTCCGGACGGATTAGATTTGACTCAGCTAAATGACAACATAATTATTCGGGCCCTGGAAATGCATAATGGCAATAAAACTAAAACCGCCGCATACCTTGGCATAACCCGGCGCGTATTACAATATAGATTAAAGCGTTTGGAGGGAGACTAGTCTATTAAATAAACTAATTTAATTCAACATAATAACCAACAATTTTACAAAATGGTAAGGTATGCACGATTTTGTTGCACAAAATTGTGCATACCTTTTATATGATAGTACCCTAACGACACGAAATTCAATGACTCGCCAAATGGCGAGTTTTTTGCTTAATTAATCACATTAACAAAATAAATGATAGGGGGAACATTAGGTTGTACAGTTTAAAAATTAGACTGGCATTGATCATTGCCATTGTCTCTATTGTCATTTTAAGTGGAATATCATACCTCAACTACCACAAAGCGTCCAATATCCTAACGGGCCAGATACAATCAGCAGCAGCAACTAGTGCGTAGAATAATGCTCAAATAATAGATGAATGGTTGACGGGAATACAAAAAGAAATAGAGGTATTTTCACAGACTGATGCAATACAAAGCATGGAATCCCAAAAATATATGCCCATTGCCAAGCGCATTGCTGAGGAGCAAAAGGATTATGATATGATTTATGTAGTGGGCATCGATGGCATTGGCGATACAACAACCGGTGATAATGTAAATGTTGCCGACAGACCTTATTTTATAAGAGCCATGGAAACGGGTGATTCGGTTGTCTCGGAACCAATTATTAGCCGTGCCACTGGTGAAATGGTTATTGCAGTAGGAACACCCATTTTTCGAGCAGGAGAAATTGTAGGTTTTGCAGGTGCCACAGCTAGATTAAGCCACCTGCAGGAATTGATCCAGGACATGAAATTAAACGGTTACGGGTATGGTTTGATCCAAGGAACAGATATGACTACCATTGCCCACCCGGATAATAAGTGGTTGGGTAATAAAGATATTGTAAGCGCCGGGGATAAAAGTTTGACTGAAATATTCGAGCGCATGAGTAAGGGAGAAAAAGGTTACGCGGAATACACTTATGAAGGCATTGGGAAGGTTATGGCATTTGCGCCTATTAAGACAACCGGCTGGTCTATTGCCCAAACCGCAAACTTGGCTGACATAATGGCACCGTTGGATGATATGCGTAACAATAATATATTATTTACAATAGTAGGTTTGTTAATTATGATTTGTATTTCCATTTTAATTGCCAATTTTGTGGCCAAGCCTTTGATAAAGCTGAGCTATACCGCCGGTTTGGTGGCTAAGGGTGATCTAACCCAAAAAACAGACATTAAAAGCAAGGATGAGGTTGGCGTGCTTTCCGCGGCCTTCAACGAAATGATAGAAAATCTGCGAGATATGGCGCTTGCCCTGCGGGATAAAGCCACGGGTTTAGCATCCTCCGCTCAACAGTTATCGGCAAACGCAGAGGAAACCTCAGCTGGAGCCAGCGAAACCGCATCAACAATTGCCGAGGTGGCTTCCACGGTGGAACACACGGCCCAAAATGCACAATCCATCCGTAAAACCGCAGAAGCTACCGCAACGGAAGCTGAAAAGGGCCGGGATGGAATCCAAAGGGTAACCGGGCATATGCAAAACATCAGTGATTCGGCGCAAAGCGTGGCCCAGGCAATAAACAGCCTTGACACTACGTCTGGAAAGATTGGCATGATTGTGGAAACTATTACCGATATTGCCGACCAGACTAACCTTTTAGCATTAAACGCCGCCGTTGAGGCGGCCCGTGCCGGTGAACAGGGCCGGGGATTCGCGGTAGTGGCGGAAGAAGTACGTAAACTGGCGGAACAATCCGCAAATGCCGCCCAGGAAATCAAGCAGTTGATTTCCAATGTGCAGAATGAATCCAGGCAAGCCTCCGAAGCTATGCAGCATGGCGCCGGTGAGGTGCAAAAGGGTGTGAACATTGTTGGTGAAGTGGGTGAGGTATTTGCCGGTATAATAAACCAGGTTGATGGGTTGGCCGAACAGGTTGACGGCATTGCTTCCGGCACTGAACAAATATCCGGCGCCGTACAAAATGTTGCCGGCACCACCGAGGAAATGACGGCCGCTATAGAGGAGATGGCTTCTTCCTCCGAAACGTTAAATACTATGGCCAATGAATTACAAAAAATGGCCGCAAAATTTAAGGTCGAAGAAGAAACATTGACAACCACAGCTATGAACAGTGAAACCCAAGAATCGAAACAATAATGCAATAACAATTGGAAAGGTAAATTTGTATTCGGAGTGTAAAACTGCGCATGTCCAACCTGGCCATAGCCAGTGAAAAAAACAAATGTCTTACGATTTTCGAAAGTTTAGGTAACCCTGTTATACACCTGGACAACAATCTTCAAATACATTATATAAACCATGCTGCCGCCAAGCTTTTTAATTTCCCGGAAACCCCGGGGAGAACTTATTACGGCAAAAATATACCGGAAGACTTCCTTCCCTGGTTGGCGGTTGAACTTGAATCCTTTACTGACGGTGACAGTGCGGTCATGAAGAGGCCATAGCCGAGATTAAACGGTGCGCTTCTATATAGTTTGAGCCAAGATTGGTGCAGTTTATTATTTAATGTGAGCAGGAAGAAAGGGGAAACGCGTAGGCAAGAGTGAAAGATCGTGCATGGTCATTATGATACTATAGTTTTACCAGGGCTGCCCCGTTTGTATAGTTAAAAAGCCGGCCCTGGTAAGTGTCCCTGGTTTCCAGCAGTTCCTCGATTTTTTGTTTTAACTTCCACCAGCTGGTGTCCCAGTTGGAGAACAACACCTTATCGGCCGGGCCCTTGCCCACCAACCGCTGAACGACAATAGCCGGGTCCAGGTACTCTAAAAAAGTGACTACCCTCTGGACGTACTCCTCCAATGTAATCATTTCCAACCGGCCCTGTTTATACATTTTCCCCAGGGGCGTATCCTTCACCACGTACAGGGAATGCAGCTTTACATAATCACTTTGCAGTACCGACATCATTTTTGCGTTTTCAATAACATCTATCATGTTGTCACCGGGCAGGTTAAGGATAAGGTGGGTACAAATTCCAAAGCCGCGTTTTTTTACCCGCAGTACCGTGTCCACATACTCGGCCAGGGTGTGTCCCCGGTTTACCCGGCGCAGGGTATGGTAATTTACGGTTTGCAGGCCCAGCTCAACGTTTATATCCAATTGATATCTTTTTTGCAAATCCTGCAAAAAATCCAGGTAAGAATTAGCTATACAGTCGGGGCGGGTGGAAATGGAAATTCCGGCTATGTCCTCTTCCTCCGCTGCCGCTTCCATGTTGGCCTTAAATTGATCCAGAGGCAGGTATGTATTGGTAAAAGCTTGAAAATAGGCAATGAACTTCTGGGCCTTAAATCTCTTTTGAAAGTAGGCTTTGTTGGCCAGCAGCTGTTCTTTGACGGCCATGTTGTTGGGTAGAGCGTCAAAACCCGAGCCTTCTTCGTCGCAAAATATACACCCACCGGTGCCCAGTGTACCGTCACGGTTGGGACATGTTCCCGGCAGGTTTACAGGTAGTTTGTAAACTTTACACCCGAATTTTTCCCTTAAGTGCTTGGAATAAGTTCTGTATCTCTCAGTGGGTTCCATGGTAACACCTTCCATATTAGTTAACTATAGTTAATAGAAACTGTTTTAGTATTATTATCCCAGAGAACCGTAGCACCCAGTGCTTCGCTAATAAAGCGCAGCGGGACCATTGTCCGGTTGTTGTATATTTCAGCCGGTGTGCTTAACTCTAAATTCTTACCGTTGACAGTCGCGGTGGGCATACCCGTTCTCAGGCTAACCGATTTTTCAGATTTGGTTACTGTGGCGGTATTCGTTGAACCGTTCCAATTGATTTCTGCATGTATTGCCTGGGCTATAAATCTTAAGGGTACCAGAACAGTATCGTGCTTTATAAGCGGGGCGGTATCCGTTTTTAGAGGAAAACCGTTAAATAGCATTGTTATTTTCACCAGATTATTCTGGTGATCGTAAACAATTTTTGATATCTTCTGCATCACCTGAAAAGCTCTCTGGGCACCGGGAGTGTTTTTGCTGAAAATGGCGATGATGTAGGGGCTTTCCGGGTGTTGCACGTACCCGATATCATTAAAGGTTCCGGTGGGGGGCCAGTTGCCGATTTTATGCGCTATTTTGATATCCGGAGGTAATAGCTTTGGAATGCGGTCGTTAAATATGGTCCGCTCCAGGTCACTCATAAGCCGGTTGCCCAGCTCCGGGTGTTTAGACTGGAATTCCAGTAATTGGGACATGTATAACACCATGTCCCGGGGGCAAGTTATATTCTCTTCGTAGCTTACAACTACCCCTCCCAGTGATTTCATATATTTCTTAACATTATTATAACCCAGGTGGGAAAGCAGCATGTTGGTGGCCACGTTATCACTATATACGATGGAATACCGGGACAGCAACCGTATTTCGTAGGTGCTTCCCAAAGGATCGAATTGAAGCTTACCTGTTCCTTCCTCGCAATGCTCCTCTTTAAATGTTAACTTGGTGGAAGGATCAATTTTCCCGGCGGCAATTTGTTGATAAAGATAAATGTTCAGGGGTAACTTAAATGTACTGGCGCCGTGAAATGTTTCCATGTGGTTGATGCCCATTGTTTTTCCTGAATTAATATCTTTTACATATACCCCGTAAGTACCTTTTTCATCTTGCAATAACCGGGTTATTTCCTTTTCCATTTGCTCGTACTCGTTTGCATTAACCTTTGAAACTACAAAAGTAGTGGAAAAAAAGATTAAAGCTACTAACAGCGCCCCGGTTAAGAATAATTTCTTTTTCATCATTTTCCCTCACTTAAACTATACTCGTTTGCTATATTTCTTAAGAAAGCCGGGACAATCCTGCCTTACTGGAAAAATTTTCATAGGAAAAAGGGAACGGCCCTTATCCTTTTGCGGGCTGTCCCCTTATTTACCGGGTAAAAAATAACTATAATTAAGGAAGCTGGTTCAGGCCGGCGAATGTGTAACCCCGGTCCTTAAGCTCTTTAATGATGCTGTCCAGGGCTTCGGTATTAGATTTGGAAACCGCGTGTAAAAGAATGATGGCACCGTTATGAATATTATTGGTAACAAAGTTGAATGCAGCATCCTTACCGGGCTGTTCATCCACCACCCAGTCTCTGTAGGCCATACTCCAAAAAATAGTTTTGTAGCCTTCCTGCGCTGCCACGTCCAACACCCGCTGGTTAAACTCCCCCCGGGGAGGACGGAAATAGTGCATCTCTTGTCCCGCCAGCTGCTCCACTTGCTTCTCCACCGTCTCCAGCTCTTCTTTTATTTCTTCGTTGCTTATGGTGGGCATGCTGGGATGGGTATCACTGTGATTTCCTATAATATGGCCCTCTGCTGCCATTCTTTTAACCAGCTTGGGGTTTTTTTCCACATAACTACCGGTTACAAAAAAAGCGGCGGGCACATTGTTGGCTTTTAAAGTGTCCAGTATTTGGGCGGTGTAACCGTTTTCATAACCTTCGTCAAAGGTCAGGTAAATTATCTTTTTATTGGTATCCCCCAAAAAATAACCTTTATTTTTCAGCATTTGCATGTATTGAGGCTCGGTGGTTGGGGGTTTGTTTTTATTGCTGCGTTTAAAGTACCAGCTGTATACTTTATTATCTGCCGTGCTTATGGGTTCCGCTGCGGATTGCATACTTTCCATCCGCTCTTGCAGTTCTTGTCTTTCTCTTTCCAGTTCGGCTGTTTTTTCTTCATATTTCTGGATTCGGTTCTGTAATTGTTCCAACCGGGCCGATTCTTCTTCCGTCACATCACCTGCAGCCGGGGAAACATTGAAGAAATTTATTTCCAGCAGGTAGATGTTGAGCCCCAGGGATAAAACCAAAAGCAGTGGCAAATACTTTCGCAAATGTTATTCCCCCTTCTATATGATTATTTCCAAATCAACTGCGGGAAAAATTACTAAAAATCCGGGGCCTTAAGCAGAACCGGGAGGGTAACCTCCCGGTTTTTATATTAGGAGGATGTTTGACATTTCTTACTGTACGTAAGCCGCTGTTACACTGCGGTACAGATTTTCCCGGTCAACGCCTGTCCAGGTAATTTTTTTTACTGAACCGGATTCGCGCTTCGTTATATACATTACCAGGTCCAGAACCCGGCAGGAATAACCCCATTCATTATCATACCAGGCCATAACCTTCACCAGGTTATCGTCCATGACCAGGGTGGACATGGCATCCACAATGGAAGAGTGGGAGTCTCCGTAATAATCCTTCGAAACCAGCGGAGCCTCGCTGAAACCCAGGATACCTTTCAAATCCCCTTCAGAAGCGTTTCTCAAAGTTTCGTTGACTTGCTCAGTGGAAGTTTTATTGCCAACCACTGCCACGAAATCCACAATGGATACGTTGGGAGTGGGTACGCGAATTGCAAACCCGTTTAACTTGCCCTGCATTTCCGGAATGACCAGTCCCACTGCCTTGGCCGCGCCTGTGGTGGTGGGGATCATGGACATATGTGCCGCCCTGGCCCGGCGCAGATCCTTGTGCGGTAAATCCAGTATTTGCTGATCGTTGGTATAGGAGTGAACGGTGGTCATAACACCCTTTTCGATGCCAAATTTGTCGTTAAGTACTTTTACCACCGGGGCCAGGCAGTTGGTGGTACAGGAGGCATTGGAGATAATATTGTGTTTCTCGGGATCGTACTCCTGGTGATTCACCCCCATAACGATGGTGGCATCCACCTCTTTACCCGGGGCGCTTATAACCACTTTCTTGGCCCCGGCTTGTAAGTGCTTTGATGCTTCCGGTCCCTTTGTGAAACGCCCGGTTGATTCAATTACGATATCAACCCCCAGATCCCCCCAGGGTAGGGCCGACGGTTCCTTTTCAGCTAATACCTTAACTTCTTTGCCATTGATGGAAAACTTTCCCTCTCCGGCCCGTATATCATCATTAAGTACCCCGTGGACCGAATCGTACTTTAAGAGGTGTGCCAGTGTTTTTGCGTCTGTAAGGTCATTAACGGCAATTATATCCATTTCGGGGTTGTCCATGGCCGCCCTAAAAACATTACGTCCTATCCTTCCAAAGCCATTGATGCCAATCTTTACTGCCAAGGGAAACACTCCTTTCACCTTTATAAAAAGGTTATTGTAATGATATCATTTTTGTTGGATTATTAATAGTTTGCCGTTTTTTTAACAAGGGAATCCACCAAAAAGACATGAAAATAACGGTTGGACTGACACAAAAAATCATCGGAAGAAAAAATATAAATGTTTCTGCTTGGAAAATCCGGTTATAGGATTTAATATGTTATAAGCTAGTATTTCAGGGTGGTGTTAATTTGGATAATATAGAATTCATTTTTAACCAGGTAGCTGAGGATACGGGTTTAAATCCAAAGCAAGTGAAAAAAACAATTGCACTACTGGACGACGGGAATACCGTACCCTTTATTGCCAGGTATCGTAAGGAAATGACGGGTGAACTGGACGAAACCCAGGTGCGCTTGATAGAGGAAAGGGTGCAATACCTGCGTAACCTTTCTCGGCGCAAGGAAGAGGTAATACGTTTAATTGATGAACAGCAAAAACTCTCGCCTGAATTGAAACAACAAATCATGCAGGCTAAAAGAATTACCGAGGTTGAGGACCTCTACCGCCCGTATCGGCAGAAGCGGCGGACGAAAGCCACCGTGGCACGGGAAAAGGGTTTGGAACCTTTGGCTCAATACATACTTGCGGGACCCGTATCCGGCGATCCCGTGGCCGAGGCCGCTAACTACATTGATGAAGAAAAAGAAGTATCAACAGCCAGTGATGCACTTAAGGGTGCTATGGATATTATTGCTGAAACGGTGGCTGATGACCCGGAGATTCGTGCCTGGTTGAGAGATTTTACCTGGAAAAAGGGGACTTTGTCAACCAAGGCGAAAGAAAAAGATATTAAGTCAGTTTATGAAATGTACTATGATTACCAGGAACCGGTACGCAATGTGGTACCGCACCGCATTTTAGCCATCAACAGGGGGGAGCGGGAAGGCATTCTGCGGGTACATATTGAGATTGACGAAGATGCCGTTCTGGACCATTTAAATAAAAAGTGGGTGCGGCAAAAATCAGTTACTGCGGAGCAGGTTGTTATGGCAGTAAAAGACGGTTACCGGCGACTTTTGGCCCCTGCCATAGAAAGGGATATCCGGGGGGAACTCACCGAGAAAGCTGAAAAGCAGGCCATCAGTGTTTTTTCTCAAAACCTGCGGCGTTTACTTTTGCAACCGCCCATCAAGGGGACCATAGTGTTGGGGGTGGACCCCGCGTACCGCACAGGCTGCAAGTGGGCCGTAGTGGATGAAACCGGGAAACTCCTGGATGTGGGTGTTGTTTACCCAACACCTCCCCAGGAAAAAATCCGGGAAGCTGAAGATGTTTTCAAGCAGCTGGTGGATCGTTATGATATTGATGTAATAGCAATAGGAAATGGTACGGCATCCCGGGAGACGGAACAGTTTGTTGCCCGTTTCATCGGTTCCATTGATAACCGAAAGCTGAAATATATTATTGTCAATGAGGCCGGGGCCAGTGTCTACTCCGCCTCCGGGGTTGCCAAACGGGAATTTCCCCATCTGGATGTTTCCCAGCGCAGCGCGGTTTCCATTGCCCGCCGCCTGCAGGACCCCCTGGCCGAGCTGGTGAAAATAGAACCCAGGTCCGTGGGAGTGGGGCAGTACCAGCACGACGTATCCCCTAAAAAGTTAGAAGAGGAATTGGGTAAAGTTGTTGAATCCGCCGTTAACTACGTGGGAGTTGATTTAAACACTGCTTCCGTGGAATTGCTGCATTATGTCTCGGGTGTCAATGCCGCTGTGGCTAAAAATCTGGTGGATTATCGTAATGAAAACGGCAGGTTCAAAAGCCGAGCAGAACTGAAAAAAGTACCACGCCTGGGACCAAAAGCCTTTGAACAGGCGGCGGGTTTTCTCAGGTTGCGGGAATCCGGTAACCCGCTGGATAATACACCTGTCCACCCGGAGTCTTACGGTGTTACCAAGGAATTACTTTCCATACTTGGCTTTACGCTGCAGGATGCAGGGACTTCAAAACTGCGGGACGAACTTGAAAATGTAGACCTGGAAGAGATTGCCGCCGCCACCGGGGCGGGTATACCTACTTTAAGGGATATAATAGACAGTTTGAAGAAACCCGGGCGGGACCCCCGGGAAGACTTGCCGGCTCCGGTTTTGCGAACCGACGTCTTGAAGCTGGAAGACCTGCGGGAGGGTATGGTACTGCAGGGTACGGTTCGCAATGTAGTCGATTTCGGTGCCTTTGTGGATATAGGGGTTAAAGTGGACGGTTTGGTACATATATCTGAACTCTCTGACCGTTATGTGAAACACCCCATGGATGTGGTGTCCGTTGGTGATGTGGTCAAAGTAAAGGTATTATCCGTGGACACTGACCGGCAGCGTGTCAGCTTGAGTATGTTGGTTTAGTAATAGATAGACGTTCATGCCGCCATACGGCGGCACCAGCAGAGGGATGAAAAAGTTGCTTTATGGCTTTTGTGTACAGCGAATACCGGGATAAGGCGGGGGCAACACCCGGAGCGAACATACGCAAGTATACGGCAACGGCATTGATACCTGTCGGAACAAGGTCATATTAGCTTTGCCGTTGCGGAGCAACCTCTTATGGCAAAAGCCAATGTGTCAGAGAGCGAACGGAGCGAGGGATCAGCGGCGAATCTTGTCTGAGCGAAGCGAGTTATGAGCCGCCCGGAGCGGAGTGAGCTCTTTCAATTAAAGGCTGAGTAAGTGAGCGCAGGGTGTTGCCCCCGCCGGGGAAGTAATTATCTTATTAACGACACAAGAGAGTTTTTTCAAGGTAGGAAAGGTAGCACAATAGAACCGTCCCTATGTGCAATGTGCCTAGTAAAAGGAAACGGAGGTAAGTAAAGTGACCGCAAGGGAAACAGGAAATAATCAAGGAACGGGAGAATCCTTTTTTAAGCGAAAAAATGTAATTATATCAGTGGACCGTTATTTAATCCAGGCGCTGGGTGCCATGGCCCTGGGCCTCTTTGCATCGCTAATAATAGGTCTTATCCTTAAAACCACAGGAGAAAAACTGGACATTGATTTTCTCGTGGAGTCCGGTACCCTGGCCATGAACACGCAGCTCATGGGAGCTGCCATAGGTGTTGCCGTTGCCCACGGGTTGCAGGCCCCGCCCCTGGTAATGTTCGCCTCTGCCATAACCGGTGCCGCCGGAGCATCACTGGGTGGCCCAGCCGGGAGTTTTGTCGCCGCGGTTATTGGCACGGAGTTGGGTAAATTAGTTTCCAAGGAAACCCCCCTGGATATTATCGTCACCCCCGTGATAACAATTTTGGCGGGATTTGCCGCTGCCACCACGGTGGGACCGGCCATTGACGCCGGTATGAAATCCCTGGGTGATTTAATTGTATGGGCCACCGAACTACAGCCCGTACCCATGGGAATACTTGTGGCCGGCTTGATGGGACTGGCCCTTACGGCTCCCATAAGCAGCGCGGCCCTGGGGATCATGATGGGGCTGGACGGATTGGCCGCGGGGGCGGCAACCGTAGGTTGCGCGGCACAAATGATAGGCTTCGCGGTGATAAGTTTCCGAGAAAATGGAATCGGAGGGCTTTTTGCCCAGGGACTGGGGACATCCATGTTGCAGATACCAAATATAGTTCGTAATCCCTGGATTCTTTTACCTCCCACCTTTGCCGGGGCTGTTCTGGGCCCCTTTGCCACCACTGTTTTTGCCATGAAAAATATCCCCATAGGTTCAGGCATGGGAACAGCCGGGCTGGTGGGGCAGTTTGCCACAGTTACGGCAATGGGATTTACAATGGAGGTATTGTGGAAGATAATAATACTTCATTTTGCCGGGCCTGCCTTGCTGGCCGGTATTGCAGCCGTGATAATGCGTAAAATAGGTAAAATAAACAGTGGGGATTTGAAATTGGACCTCTAATAAACAAAAATAAAAAAGGGAGCAAATTTTGATGAAATATGATAGTGTATTAAGCATAATAGGAAGTACACCCGTGGTTGACATCTCCATGTTTTCGCCCAATTCACGGGTAAAGATATGGGCCAAACTGGAAGGTGATAATCCCGGGGGATCGGTTAAAGACCGCACTGCCAAATATCTCTTTGCGGATGCCGAAGAAAAAGGGGTACTAGGGAAAGACCGAATTTTGCTGGAACCAACCAGCGGGAACACCGGGATAGCCCTGGCCATGATCGCGGCCGTAAAGGGTTACAAGTTTGTTGCTGTTATGCCGGAAAACGTAAGCGTGGAAAGACGTAAGTTGTTGGCAGCCTACGGGGCGGAGCTAATCCTAACGGATGGAGCAAAGGGAACCAACGGTTCCATTGAGGTTGCCAGGCAGATGGTAAAGGATAACCCTGTTTACTATATGTTTGACCAGTTTGAAAATAACGCCAACCCCAGAGCCCATTACGAAACCACCGGGGCAGAAATTATTGAAGATGTACCGGACATTTGTGCCTTTGTCGCCGGTGTGGGCACCGGGGGAACCCTTACTGGAGCAGGCAGAAGGCTTAAAGAATACAATAGTTCCATAAAGCTAGTGGCCCTTGAGCCCGTCCGTAACAGTGGGGTGCAGGGATTGCGCAACATGGAAGATTACAAGCCACCGGTTTATGACGAAACACAGCTGGACGAAAAAATGATTATCCCGGACGAGGAATCCTTCCGGCTGGCCCGGGCCCTTTTTAAACAGGCCGGCATTTCCGCGGGGATATCCTCCGGTGCCGCCCTCTGGGGAGCCATGGAGTACGCCAAAAGGATGGAAAAAGGCACCATAGTGACAATTTTCCCTGACCGGGTAGACAAGTATATGTCCACCAGCCTTTTGGAATAACCCCCATGCCGCCGCATGGCGGCACCAGCAGAAGGATGAAATAAGTTAATAAGTTAATGGCCTGACTCCAATCTCAACAAGTTACTCTAGGGTGACCCGGTGATTTCCGGAGTAAGCGAAGCACTGAGTAGCGGCGCTCAGCCCGTCAAATCCCAAAAGCCATGACTCCTTAGGGCGTGAAGAAGAAGGCAAGCAGTCTGTGGCAAGCGGGTTTCAAAGAGGAACTTGTGCGCTCCACGAGAATAATTGCGGAGCGAACGAAGGAAACCACCGGGGCGCCCGCGCACTAAAAGTAACTTTATAAAGTGTTTTTTCAATTTAGATTACTGCTTAATTAATATGTCATCCACTCGGGGCTCCATTATGACCATTCAATGGCAACTCATTGCAGTTTGCCGGTAGGGGTAATACAATTAAATAAAATTTATGTGAATATTCTTAAATCTAAACTTCGGGCAGTTTAAACGGCGCAACATTTTAAGTGAGGTGTTTTATATGACAGCCAATGAAATTGTCCTTCATGTTAGAAAACTGGAAAAAGCTCTCGTTACACATCCCAATGTGGAAGACGCTGTAGTTCTCAGTGAAGAGAAGCCGGAAAGCGGTTATGTTCTGAAGGTGTTTGTGGAGCCCTCCTCAGATGATGCAAAAACCGAGGAGGAAATAAGGCAGTTCTGTTCCAGTCAGTCCAGTGCTTTGCCTACAGAAGTTATCTTTAGGGATATTCCCCGCACCCCCTCTGGAAAAGTAGCAAGACAGCAGCTTCTAATGGCATAGCAGTTTTTTCAGCTAGCAGGTCCTGTGATAGGACCTGTTATATTTTTTGTGAAGAGCTCCCTTGTGAAGCTCTTTTTTTATTGACGCCGGCAGCACAGGGTCATAAAATTTAACTTAGTACATAAAGGTGAGTATTCTGCAGCGAGGGGTAATATCATGGAATTTATATTTATTTGTTTAGCCGCGGGTGGCCTCATTGGTTTTCTACGGCCACCGTCCCCGGGGGTGGCTAAACTTGTCAACTACGCCACTATGGCCGGTTCGTTTGTACTGCTGGTATCCATGGGGGCCCAGCTTGGTGCCAACGAAAGTGTGCTGGCGGATTTGGGTCGAATGGGTATACAGGCCTTTATATTAGCGGCAACGAGTATTCTGGGAAGTATATTGCTGGTGCGCTTAATCTCTGGAAAAATAGAAAGAAGATTGTCCGCACCGGTGGGGGAAGACAGCCACCGGGCAGGTGAAGATAATTGACAGGGCTGGTAGTAGGGGCAGTTGTTTTATGTATATTGTTAGGGAAATGGGTTTTGCCTGATTTCCTGGTGGGGCAGTTGGACCTGTTTACTAATTTGGCCCTGGGGCTCATGCTGGTGGGGGTGGGGATTGATTTAGGAAGCCAGCGTTCCACTTGGTGCCGTTTACGTGCCCTGGGCTGGCGGGTTTTACTGGTGCCACTGGCGGTTGCTTTAGGTAGTTTGGTAGGCGCAGTGGGGGGAGGATTGATTCTAGGTCTTCCCTTAAACGAATCTTCCGCCATCGGAGCCGGTTTCGGCTGGTACAGCCTCTCCGGTGTGCTCATTGCCCAAATTTACAGCGTGCAAACGGGGGCTTTGGCTTTTCTTACCAATGTGATCAGGGAACTCCTGGCCTTCATGTTGATTCCAGTGCTGGCCGTAAAGGTGAGTAAGCTAATGGCGGTGGCCCCCGGCGGGGCCACCGCAATGAACACTACTCTGCCGGTTATTTCCAGGGTCACCGACGCCGATACCACGGTTATCGCCCTGGTGAACGGAACTTCTTTATCCTTGCTGGTTCCCTTGCTGGTCCCCGTGTTAATTGGTTTCTAAGGGAGTGCTATTATGCAGCCGCAGCTTTGCTGTTTTGTTATGTGTGACAACATAACGCAGGAAGGGGGAAAATACTCCCTGGTGGGAGTATTTTACAGGATTCACCCGGTAACCTTTCCCTGTTTACATAACTGTTACCTGGTGGTTGGGTGGTATGGTGAAAGCGGGCGGCATTCCTTTGAAATGACCTTTATAGACCCCGGGGGTAAGGAATTACAAAGAATGTCTCCCTTTAGCTTTTCTTCAACTCCGGAGCGCCCCTACTATAATGCTGTTATTGAAGCTGCACTGCCCTTATCGGGGGAAGGAATTTACTGGTTTGAAGTTGACCTTAACGGTACCACGCTGGGGCGTTTCCCGGTGCACGTTCATCTCGTACGGCCCGCCGCGCACCAATAAGTCAACGACTGTGCCTGGTACCTAGCCGTTGAATTATTTTGGGGTTAGGTTTAGTTCTTTAAGCTTTTGAGGTAGAGGGTGTCCTGTTTGCCGGTCCCACCCGCGGGCTTTGTAATAAGCCTGCAGTACTTCTTTTACTTTTTCTTCGTTCAGGGTTTGGCCTGTGGATGAAGGTTCGTTATAAAAACGTTTAGGAAAGCGGGAGTCTTCAGGTTTTTCCCCGTGGCGAATGTTAAAGAGTTTTTGAAGGTTCCACGTGCGTTCTCCCGCCTGTATAATCTCTTCCGGGGCAATATCCCGGCCGGTGAGGCCGGAGTACATATCAGCAACCAGTGTGGGGCCCACTGTATGGAGCACCGGTGGGCGTATGCAAAGACCGGCGGAATTATATACAGAGATCAGGTCTTCTGACCACTTGCTCATTTCTGCTATGTCCACGTCTTTTGTTTCCGGGTCAAATATTTTTTCCTTCAGGGTCCGGGGCATATCCAGGTTTTCCAACATTTCTCCGGGAAGAGAAAATTTTTCGGTGCGGTACGGGCGCGGGTTCTCATTAAAACGCAGGTTTTCCACAGGGTTTCTTGTGCGCAGGTGATCGCCGCCCCTTATGTTGGTTATATAACCCAAAGTCCATGTAGACCAGCGCGCCCGCGGGTCAATTAAGAAACTTTCCAGGCCCTTAACGTGAATAGAGTAATCTTTGCTGCCGACAATTCTTTGTGCCGCCCCCTTGGTTCCCTCAGCCAATATATCCCCAATACCTCTTCGGTGGGCAATATTTTCTATGAGCTTAAAGGTGGCCTTTTCGTCTCCCCATTCAAGCTTGCAGCCCAGGTCTGATTCCCGTAAAAGCCCCCTTTGATAAAGCTCCATGGCAAAGGCAACCGAGGCGGCGGTGGAGACCATGTCCAGGCCCTGGCGCTGGCAAATTTCGGTTAGCTTGGCCACCGCGGGCAGGTTATTGATATCGCAACCGGCTCCAAAGCCAATCACCGGTGTTACTTCCATGTCCTTTATTTGCAGACCGGCATAGGGGCCCTCATTTATTTCAACCCAGGGGGCACAGGCGATGGGACATGCCATGCAGGCCACCCCGCGTTTTGTATACTGCGGGAGCTGCTTGCGGGAGCGGGTTTTTTCCCAGCCTTCTACGGTTCCGGTTTGGTAATTGCGGCCCGGCAAAGATCTATGTTCATGGTAGGGGAGAGTGGCCAGCATGGTACCGTATTTGCTAAAGGGTTTAAAAAAAGGAGAGCTGTATATTGCCCGGCGGGTTTTGTTAACGGTTTTAAGGAAACTTTTTTTGCGCGCCGGTTTAATCTCCCCCGTGCCCCGCACCGCTATAGCCTTTAGGTTCTTGGAGCCCATTACTGCACCCAAGCCGGTACGGGCCCACGCGTCGTAAGGCCCGTTTTCTATACTGGCAAAGCGAACAAGTTTTTCGCCGGCCCGGCCGATACAGGCCACCTGTATTTGCGAGTCCCGGTGCCGCCGCCGAATGGTGCGAACCGTTTCCCATGCATCCATACCCCACAGGTCCTGGGCGGGGAATATTTCCACATTGCCGTTTTCAATTGCTATGTAAACAGGTCTTTGTGCCTTGCCCTGAATGATAATGGAATCAAAACCGGCAAATTTCAATTCACTGCCCCAGTAGTTGCCCGAGTTAGCGGTACCGAACAGCCCGGTGGCGGGGGAAAGGGCGGATGCTTCGGTACGGCATGCAGTGGGAATGTTGGTTCCGCAGAATGTTCCGGCGCTGAAAACAAGGACATTCTCCGGTCCCAGGGGGTTGGTGCCGGGGGTAATATTGTCATAGAGTATTCGCGCGTTAAAACCCGCACCGCCCAAATACATAGTTTGTAAATTTTCGTCCAGGGGCTGCTGAGAAAATTTATTGTGATTAAGGTCTACGATTAGTATTTTTCCTGCATAACCATAATTCATAATGACTTACCTTCTCCAGGGGCTAAACCGGTGTCCCGTTTGCGTAATGCTCCCGAGGGACAGACCTGAGCGCATTGCCGGCAATTGTTGCAGGTGGATAAGAAGGATATCATGAATAAGCCTTCGAAGTCATACTTGGTAATCCTGATGTTCGACTTATCCGGGTTAAAAGTTCCGTGGTGGATTAGGGAGCAAGTAAGGGCACACGTGGAGCACCCGGTGCACTTGGCAGGGTTTAACAGCAGTTCTCCGCCCATTGCAGTTCACCCCCGTTTTTAATATTAATTAACTTTTCGGTGTTTTGTAACCGCTTTCCTGCATAAAGGCAGGGATTCCCCAAGGGTTTGACCAAGGGTATTAACCAGCCAACGGGGTTGCAACGCAAGGCTTTTGTAAAAAATAAATTTGGTTATAATTTAAATCAGTTATTTAATATTTTGAAAGCTTGCAAGTCAATGTTATAATTGACAAGTATTATTACAGTGGGAGGGAATATGTTGAAACTTCCTCAACTTAAAATAGGAACGCTCAGGCCAAAATTTCCCATAATACAGGGGGGCATGGCCTTACGTGTTTCCACCGCACCGCTGGCGGCTGCTGTGGCCAATGCCGGGGGAATCGGGGTACTGGGTGCCACCGGAATGTCCGTGGAGGAGTTACGCGAGGAAATACGTAAAGCTAAAAAACTGTCTTCCGGCCCCCTGGGGGTAAATATTATGTTTGCCATAAAGAATTTTCCTCAGCTGGTTCGTACCGTCTTTGATGAAAAAATTGACCTTATTTTCACCGGCGCCGGTTTTTCCCGGGATATTTTTAAATGGGGTAAAGAGGCGGGAGTGCCGGTGGTTTCCATTGTGTCATCGGTGAAATTGGCGGTTTTAGCCGAGAGACTGGGTGCTTCCGCCGTGGTGGTTGAGGGAACCGAGGCGGGGGGGCATCTGGGTACGGACAAGCCCCTGGCTGAAATCGTGCCTAGTATACGTAAAGCCATAAAGATTCCATTAATTGCCGCCGGTGGCATAGTGGACGGTAAAGGTATTTCCAAAATGTTAAAAATGGGTGCCGACGGGGTGCAAATGGCCACGCGCTTTGTTCTTAGTAAAGAATGCGCGGTTGCCGATTTATTCAAGCAAATGTATTTAAATGCCAAACCCGAAGATGTTGTCTTGATTCCCAGCCCGGTGGGAATGCCCGGGCGGGCTCTACGCAATCCCTTTACTTCCAAAATAATAGAGGGCGGGGAGGTAAAGCCGGAGAAATGTGGGGGTTGTCTCAAGAGTTGTACCACGCAATACTGCATTATGGATGCCCTGGAGAATTCCCGTACCGGCAATGTAAATGATGGGGTGGTTTTTGCCGGGAAAAATGTACACAGAATTAAGGACATTCTTTCTGTGCAGGAAATTTTCGACCGTTTAGTCAGTGAAGTTGAAGCTGTCCCGGAATAAAAAGCCCGCCAGTATATTGGCGGGCTTTTCGCACATTTCAGTGTAGTTTTATAAAGTTAATCAGCAGCAAAACTATCACGGCTGCCCCCAAGCTCAGGGGAATCTTTCTAGTTAAATAGGCTACAATAGCCCCGGTAAGTACCACTGCCATTTCGCTTAAATGTTCAGCCGGGGCTATCTGCCCGCCGCTTGTCAGCAGCGGGGGGCTGATCATCCCAGCGAATATGACAATGGGAAGGACTCGCAACCATTCTTTCAATACCGGTGGTAGCTTTTCACCGTCGATTATAAAAAAGGGTAGTATTCGGGGGATAGAAGTTACCACAGCCATGCCGGCTATCATGACCCAGGCTTCTTGGCCCATTTATATACCCCCAATCCCAGTAGTGAAGAAATAAGGCTGGCCACCAGTACGGCCCAGGAGTTGTACCCGGTTACGGACAAACAGACAGCTATTGCTGCGGCGATTAAAGCCAATAGTACGTCAGTAGCCCTGGAAACGGATAGCACCACTATGGATATAAACAGCGCATAAAGCGCTGCCTCGATGCCCATATCCTTCATCCCGGGTATTACATTTCCCATGTAAATACCGGCCAGCGTGGAAAATTGCCATTGCAGGTAAAGGGAAACGTTAACCCCCAGCACATACCAGCCAGAGGTTTTACTGGTGGATGAAGTAATCCGCTGTGATGTCAGTGCAAATCCCTCGTCGGTAACCAGGGCCCCGGTGATGATGCGGTGCAGCACGCTTTGTTTCGTAATAGCACTGGCGATATAAGAACTCATCAGTACGTGGCGTAAATTGATAGTAAAAGTTCCCAGTATAATGGCACCGGTTGTGGCTCCGGTGCTGATCAGTGAATTTTTGGTAAATAATACAGTTAGAGAGTGAGACTAACGGTACAGGAGTGGATATTTTATGGAAGTCTTGGAGGCAATCAATGCCCGAATTTCGGTGAGGAATTTCAAGGACCAGCCGGTACCCAAAGAAGACGTGCTGCGCTTAGTGCAAGCAGGCTTACGTGCCCCCACAGCCGGAAACATCCAACCTTGGTTCTTTTATGTGGTAATGGATAACAAACTTAAGAACTCCCTGGCGGAGGCCGCTCTGGGCCAAAATTTTATTGCCTCAGCACCCGTGGTGATAGTCACCTGCGCTGAGCCGGAGGCCAGCGCTAAAATCTACGGTGACCGGGGTCGATACCTGTACTGTATACAAGACACCGCTGCCGCTGTGGAAAACATTATGCTGGCAGCGGTATCCCTAGGCCTTGGAAGTTGCTGGATTGGAGCATTTGACGAGGGCAAAGTCGCGGGGCTGTTAAGCATGCCGAGGGGGCGCCGTCCGGTGGCAGTGATACCTGTAGGCTATCCGGAAAAGGAAAAAGCAGGGACCGCTAGAAAACCACTGCACACAGTGATGGAATTTTGTTAACTTAAAACAAGGTTGCACCGTGGGTGTAAATATTTATATACACTCTGTATTCAACTGACTAAATTATGAACATTTTGGGTTAACCTGTTTCCGTCCCGGACAATGGCGATGGCCCGGTATCGGGTCAAAATAATGAATTTTCTAAATTTACAGGCATTATTTTTGCTGGAAATTAATATAAGCTTTCGTTCTATAGGGAGGGATTGTTTTGAGCAAAATGGATAACTTTACAAAAGAAGAGCTTTATAGCTTGATGGAGGATTTTGCCAAAAGGTGGCTGGCACACGATGGTTTATGGTTCCAGGCGGTGGAAAAGGGCAGGGGAATGGATGAAGCCATTGAAGCGGATAAGGCTGCCTGGGAAAAGTTCACGGTGCTTGAAGCCAAGAGAATAATGAAATTCCTCGGTGTCGAACCCGGTGGGGGAATTCCCGCTCTAAAAAAGGCATTACAATTACGCCTTTATGCCTTTATAAACAAGCAGGAAATAATTGACGTTGATGAAAATACTATAATATTTAGGATGAATGATTGTAGAGTGCAATCTGCCAGAAAGAGGAAACAAATGCCCGATTTCCCCTGCAAGCAAGTGGGTATTGTGGAATATAGCGGTTTTGCAAGGACAATCGATCCCCGCTTTGTGACAAAGTGCATATGTTGCCCGCCTGACGACCATCCCGAAGAATATTATTGCGCCTGGGAGTTTAAACTTAAGGATGAGTAGGTGGAAACAGAAACGGTGAAGAGATTGGAGCATAACCACCCCCCTTTTGTGGGGGGGGGTAATTTTTTTAATAAAAAATCATCTATGAACTTCTTTATATGATATACGTTATGTTATTAGCGGTTTGACTTCAACTTAGAGTTATGATACTTTATTTTAGTGTCGTAATTTGTCGTTGCTCTTGTGGATAGTATGTATTATAAATAGAGACGATCTTTGTCAAAGTTTTTTGAAAAAATATTATAAACAGGTACTTATTCATATAATGAATGATTGAACTTTCGCACCCTTGAAACTATTGCTATATAAGGCTTATAAGGGATATTCAAGCCACAAAAACTACTTGTACCAGTCAATATGCAACATTCCACTGAAGCATGAAAAAAGAAATTATCCGGT
>Ga0182240_100224_pt1 | contig 23077 bp, 24 predicted proteins | sample hydfrates4_PW_90_FD_145594 | JGI IMG/M metagenome (GOLD analysis project Ga0182240, IMG submission 145594) | Subsurface microbial communities from deep shales in Texas, USA - hydraulic fracturing test 4_PW_90 | ecosystem: Environmental > Aquatic > Deep subsurface > Shale gas/oil reservoir >...
AAAGGAGTTTTTCTATGAATAGCCATTAAAATACAGTTTAGCCTATTAAATTAAATTATTTATTGCTCAAATTTTAAATTTTTACAATTTCAAGTGCCTATACTCTGGTTCATACGGATTCAGGTGAATAATATAAATAATTGGGCAGCTTAGATTTTAAAGATAGCTAAGATACAAAAATTTAGATTGGAGTATGAGGTAAATGAACAGGTTATTGAATAAATTGAAGAATATTTTTGGGATTATTATTATTTTAATTATCATTGTCTCCTATTTTGGAGTCTATATTCCTTTAAAAAGTGAATTAGAAGACTCACTGCACAGTGGTTTTAAAACAATGGTTTCCAATTCAGAAATAATCTTAGAAAATCACCTAAATAGAGCGGTTGAAGATGCAGAAAGTTTGGCAAGTAGAACCATGCTTGCTGCTGGAATAGAAAGGTATCATGCTGGTGAAATAACTTTTTCTGAACTGCAGCAGTACACCCAGGCTGAGTATAATCAGGGAGCATCAGTTTATGAATATCTGCTGGCAGCATATAGATTTGTTGACAGTAGACTTTTGACCAGTTACGGCAGAGAATTTACCTGGTTTTTAGATAATAGTGATTTTCGTAGAAGTGGAAATGATAATTTGATTATCACCTCTGATCAAAACTATATTATTGCTCAGGCAGCAGTAGAAGATAAAGCTGGTAATACTATAGGTAGAGATTATATTATTTATGATTTAACTGCAATATTTTTGGAATTAAAACAGCTAAATGCAGAAGAAATTCGATATAATATTTTGCGAGGTGATGAGGGGCTGGAAAATGGTATTTACTCCGGTAAAATTGTTGAACTAAGAGAGCTGAATAATACAGATTATTTTTTGAAAGCAGAGACTTCTGATTCTTTAATTTATGGTGCTATCAGCAGGATTTCATATAAGATCATGCTGGTGATTTTTTCAACTATTATTATTATCTCATTTTTAGTAACTAAAATTTTGCATAATACTTCTGAAAATATGGTAAAAAATTTGAAACAAGAACTTAAAGAAAAAACAATCTTATCAGAAACAGATAAGATGCTCGGTATTTATAACAGAGCAAAATTTAACAAAGAATTAGCAAGGGAAATGGATAGAGCTCAACGATATGACAGTAATTTATCTTTAATTATGATCGATATTGACTATTTTAAAAAATTCAATGATAACTATGGCCATCATGTGGGTGATCAAATTTTGGAAAAAATTGTTGCAATAATTAAGCAAAAAATTAGAAAACATGATATTTTAGCCCGTTATGGTGGAGATGAATTTATGCTGATCTGTCCAGAAACTAGGCTGAAGGAGGCAGAAAAACTTGCTCAGAGGTTAAACAGGGCAATTGACGAATACAACTGTGAACATGATGATTTAAGCTGCAGCTTTGGGGTTGCTGAATTTAAGAGTTTTAAAGATGAGCAGAAAGATCTAATTAATAGAGCAGATCAGGCTTTATATAAAGCAAAAGAAAATGGTAGGAACAGGGTCTGTAAAAATTAGTTAATTATAGAATGCAGACAGAATATGGGGTGCTGAGATGTATAAATTAAAAGAAGAATTTAGAGTGGTCTTGCTTTATTTAATTATGGGACTTGCTTGGATTTATTTTTCAGATATGCTGTTGGGGGCTGCTGTTAGTGATAGATCTCAGCTGAGTCAGCTGCAGACTTATAAGGGGATTATCTATGTTTTGATTACCTCAGCTGTATTTTATCTTCTATTCAAAAAGTATCTAAATAATTTGAGGCGTCAAAAACACAAATTAGAGGTTACAAATGAAAAGCTGCTGCAGTATAATAAGGAAATTGAAGCTGTAAATCAGGAGCTTGATTATTCTTTTAAGTCATTAGATGAGCTGAATAAAAGGTTTGTTAAAATGATCAATTCAGTTTCCAGTTTAAATAATAAATCAAACCTGGATGAAGAGGATTTTCTCTCAGATCTGCTGGATAATATTATTGAAATAGCAGCAGAAGCTGATTATGGTAAAATTTATATTATCGAAAATGGAAAGTGTAAGTTTATAAATACAGTTGGTCATGATATCGAGCTTTTAAATGAGATTAAATTTACTGAGGAAAATCTGGCTGATTTTGATAGTGATGGTGTTAACTTTTCCCAGGATTATTCAGTTAAAATTGAAGATTTAGCTGATGAGAAAAAGGATATCTCAGCAGCTGCTTTAAAGGAAATTAAAGAGTCAATTTATATGAACATTAAAGTTAACGACAAAGTTATTGGTAGAATTTCTTTGGATATAGCAGCTGAAAGTGAAAAAAGTTTTAGTAAAAGCACAACCAATATTTTAGAATCATTTTCAACTCTGGCAGCTTCCTTTTTTGCCTTTAAACGTTATGACCGACTGCAGGATAAGTTTACCAAAGAGTTGATTTCCTCAATTGCTAAGATTTTAGAGCTTTATGATGTCTATACTAAAGGTCATTCGGAAAATGTTGCTAATTTATCGATGTTGATTGCAAAAGAGATGAACTTATCTGAGAAGACTGTTCTTGATGCTTACTGGTCAGGGATGGTTCATGATATTGGTAAGCTCTTGGTTCCGGTTCGAATTTTAAATAAGACTGCTAAACTGGAAGAATTTGAATATGAGATAATAAAAAAACATCCTGTCTGGAGCAGTGAGGCACTTTCTGGTTCTGAAACCTTAGATCACATTTCTGAATATGTACTTTATCATCATGAGCGCTGGGATGGATCTGGTTATCCGGAAAGATTGGCAGCTGAAGATATACCTTTAGTTTCACAAATTATTGCTGTTGCTGATGCCTGGGATGCAATGACCTCCAACCGTTCTTATAGAAATTCTCTTTCGCAAGCAGAAGCTTTAAAAGAAATTAAAGAAAACCGAGGCAGTCAATTTTCACCGAGAGTTGTTGACGCTTTTTTAAAAGTAATAGAGCAGCAAGGATTAAATATCAAGCAGGAGGTTTTAGATGAATTTGAAGCTTTAGAAGGCAGAGAATTAAGCTTAGATAATAGAGACCATTTTGAAACATTATTTAAAAAGGCTAAAGAAGGAATGGTAATTTTAGACGAAAATTTTAAAATTAAAAAAGCAAATAAGTATTTTCTTGAATTTTTTAACTATCAGGAAAGTGAAGTCTTAGGCAAAAAAATTGGAGAGGTTTTAGTTCCAGCAGAAAAAATGGATGAACTAGAAGCTAATATTAAAAAAATTAGCCACAATAATGAGGTTAACTTAAGGACTTATAGAAAACGAAAAGATGGTCAGCGTATTGATGTTGAGATTCAGGCTTTCCCACTTGCTATAGGAACCAAAGGAGTAGAGTACTATTTAATTTATAGAGATATTACAGAGCTAGAAACTGTTAGAAATAAATACAAAAACTATAAAGGAAGATATGAATCATTTTTTGAAAATGATGCTATAGTAATGCTGATTATTGATCCTGAAAGCGGAAAAATTATTGATGCTAATCCAGCAGCAGTTAATTTTTACGGCTGGAGTAAAAAAGAATTGACTAAAATGAATATTTCCGAGATTAATCAGTTATCTAAAGCTGAAGTTAAAGCAGAAATGCAGGCAGCCAGAAGGAAAAATAAAAGGTTTTTCAACTTTGTTCATCAAACTAGTGATGGATCCAATAAAGATGTAGAAGTTTATTCCCAGCCAATTGATTTTGGTGATCAGGATTTGCTTTATTCAATTATACATGAAAAAAGGGAAAGCAAAACAAAAGGATAAATTAAGCAAAAGCAGATTAAAGAGGCCCCTTTAATTAAAGAGGCCTTTTAACAATTAGTCGAAATTTAATTCCATACTTTTAACTTTAACTCCACTGATCTCGGTTAGAGCGGCTTCTAATTCTAAGATTTCTTCTTTTGAACCAACCAGATCCAAGATAATCATTCCTTCTTCTTCACAGCTGCTGCTTTCGTGCATCCCAAGACGGGTAGAAATTAAACAGCCGTAATCAGTTAAAACTTTTTGAACCTCAGGTGCAGCATCAGTTCTTTTGTCAATTAATACAGCCATAATTGTAGAATGTTTCACAATATCACTCCTCAATTTATTCTAGTTATTATATTATTTCTCCATAGACAAAAAATATCCTTCTAAAAAATATTCAAAGAATTTAATCGCCTATTTACGATTAACGATAATTGTGCTATAATACCAGCAGGAGGGATTTATTATGACAAATAAAGATTTAAAAATAAAAGACAAGGTTAAGAAAAATTATACAGAAGTAGTAACTAAAGAAAAAAGCGGCTGTGGCTGTGGTTCTTCCTGCTGTGGTGGTTCAGAAAATGAAGAAGCAAAGGCAAAAGAATTGGCAGCAAAAATGGATTACAGCAGTAAAGAATTAGAATCGGCTTTTGCAGAAGCAAATTATGGCCTCGGCTGTGGAAATCCAGGAGCTATTGCTGAGCTAAAGCCAGGAGAAATTGTTCTTGATTTGGGCTGTGGAGCTGGTTTTGATGTCTTTTTAGCTGCTAGAAAAGTTGGTGAAGATGGAAAAGTTATTGGTGTCGATATGACAGCTGCTATGATTGAGAAAGCTAAAGCAAATGCTAAAAAAAATAAAGTTGATAATGTAGAATTTATCTTGGGAGAAATCGAAGACCTCCCATTAGCGGATAATAGTGTTGATGTGATAATTTCTAATTGTGTAATTAATCTCTCACCGGCTAAGAAAGAAGTCTTTTCAGAGGCCAAAAGAGTATTAAAAAGTGGTGGTCGACTTGCTATTTCTGATATAATAAAAGCAGAAGAGTTTCCAGCAGCAGTTGAGTCTGATTTAGATAATTACAGCAGTTGTGTAACTGGAAGTATTGTCAGAGAAGAGCTGCTTTCCATTTTAAAAGAACTGGAATTTAAAAATATAGAAATTGAAAGAAAAGAGCACAGTGATGAAATAGTAAAAGATTGGGTTTCCGGAATAGATATTAATAAATATATTTATTCTCACTAGCATTGCATAAAAATATTTAAGAAAAGTCAAGTTCTATTTTCAGCGAAAATACTTGCTTAAAATAGAAAAACTCCTTATAATTGGGATTAGGATAGTCTTTGTCCAAATCCCAAAAAATAAGGAGCATACACTATGGACAAAGATATCACAGAAACCACATTTAATCAACTACTTGTTTCAATAAATTTTAATTTATTTTCAAAAATTGTTACTGAACTTGAACTGGATAAATACACTAAAAAACTTACAACAAAAAGATTATTCTTAATTTTACTCTATGGTCAGCTTGAATCTGTTAGTTCTCTTGACAGCTTAAGTATAGATGTTAGCAATAAATCTGATCTTAAAAAAGAAATTGGACTGGATTCAATTAGTGCCTCTCAGCTTTCAAGAAGGTTAAGAGATATTCCACCAGTTATCTTTGAAAAAATATTTAATCAGATTAAACTGGAGGCTCTAACCAAAAGAGGAGCCAATTTCTACAGAAATAATCTTGGCCAGCTAAACATCATTGATGCTTCAACTGTCTCTATGGCTTTAAGCAATTATCCCTGGGCTGATTTTAGATCAACTAAAGCAGGAATTAAAATACATACCCGCATCATTTATGATGGAGAAATTATGCCTGATAAAGTTGAGATAACCCCTGCTAAAGGTGCAGATAAAACTAAAATGGATAACTTAATTGTTCAGGATAAAAACACTCTCCATGTCTTTGACAGGGCCTATGTTGACTATCAGAGTTTTGACAATTACTGTGATGCCGGTATTCTCTTTTTATCAAGGCTCAAAAGTAATGCTAAAATTGAGGTTCTAAAATCTAAAACTGTAATTGTTGATGGCCAGGAAGTTAAAGATTCTACTGTTCTTTTAGGTGACAAAAAACAGGATAAACAGATGGATAACATCTTAAGAATCTTAGAAATACCTGACAGAGAAAATCCTGGCAGTACAATTAGATTAATTACAAACGACTTTGAACATTCTGCAGCATTAATCAGCAGATACTACAGAGATCGCTGGCAGATAGAGATTTTCTTTAAGTGGATCAAACAGCATCTACATGTTAAAGTCTTTTATGGACACAGTGAGAATGCTGTTAAATCACAGATATTTACTGCTTTAATCAGCTTTGTATTACTTACTCTCTTAAAAAGAGAAGCCAATACAGATAAGAGTTTATTTAAGGTGCTTAAATATTTTAAAGCCTGTAAGTTTGAGAGTCTAAAAGCTTTTATCAGAAAGATAAATCGACCACCATCACGCACTTCTAAAGGTCGCAGGGTGATAGATTACGAAAAAATCTATCAGTTAACCGAAAGGCAGGTGATGGCAGGAGATACAGAACTTTTATATTCAACAGAATTCAATCCAGTAATTCTGTAACAAGAACAAATATATTATGGTAAAATGTGGATAAAGGCTATCTCTTAATACTCCATTATCTCTTTTTCTAAAAAAAGGATAGGGTAGTGACTGAATATTCTGTAGATAGTATACTTTACCAATAACTCAAATTTGACAATGCTTAAATATTTTTATGCAATGCTAGTGATTTATTCTGCTTATATTAGCGCCGAAAAATAAGATTAACAAAACTACTTTTATTTAATTAGCTGTTTGTTTTACTCATTTCTTTAAAAATTTTTAAATTTAGTGTACAATTAAGGATGTAGTTTGAAAAGTTTGGAGTGAAATATGATGAATGGAGATTTAAAGCAAAAAGATGAGGAACAAAGGTTAACTGAGCTGGCTGATTTGGCTAAGGGTTTAAGTCATCCTCATCGACTTAAAATTGTCAAAATTTTAGCTGAACTGCCAGCAAAAAATCAATGTATGGTCAGCAGTATAGTTGATCAGCTGCCGATTGCACAGTCGACTGTTTCTCAGCATCTGAAAATATTAAAAGAAACAGGTTGGATTGAAGGTAGAATTGATGGCTCGAGGGTTTGTTATTGTATTAAAGAAGATGTTTTTGCTATATATACAAAAGAACTTGAACAATTATTTAAGCTTTAATAAATGTGGATTTATAAATTAAATAGTTAATTTCAAAAAAATATTTTTAATTAAGGGTGAAATAATGACTGGTAATAAAAGATCTGAAATCAAAAAAGGTTTAAAGGTTAAGGTAGTTCAGAAAAAAGATCAAAGAAGTGGTAAACTCACTGAAGGAATAGTTAAAAGAATTTTAACCAATTCTGCGGCTCATCCTCATGGAATTAAAGTAATGCTTGAAAGCGGAAAAGTTGGCAGAGTTAAAGAGATAAAGGGAGAGATTTAATAAGATGTTTGCTAAAATTAAAAGTTTTATTCAGAAATTTAAGGACAACAAGAGTTTTAGAGATGCCTCTAAAAAAATAGACGAAGGCTATTTTAAAGAGGCCGAAAAAATATTAATTGAAATTAAAGATAGTCCTTATGTTGAAAAAGAAATGCTTTTTTTTAATCTTGCTGGAGCTTTAATTGGTCAGGATAAACTAAAAGAAGGAGAAAAATATTTGCACAAAGCAGTTGAGGTCGAAGCTGAGCAGGATTATATCTGGGCTACTTTAGCTGAGGTAAATGTTCTGCAGAGAAAATGGGATGAGGCTGAAAAAGCGATCAATAAGGCAATTGAGCTGGAGCCTGATAAATCATTTTATGAGATCAAGAAAGAAGTTATCTGCGGCAGTGATGAATTAAAAGAGGATTATTTAAAGCATTTTGCTCTGCTAAAAGAAGCAATTGAAGAACAGAAAAACGAAAACTGGAAAAAAAGTGTAGAAATTTTACGGGAAGCAGTTGAGCACTATGACCGCACTGGTTATGTCTATAATCAGATCGGAGCAATTTATAATAATAATCTTGGTAATAAAGAGCTTGCGGCACAATTTTTTAAAAAAGCAATCGAAAAAGAGCCTGATAATAAGATCTTTCAGAAAAATTTAAAGCATGTTTTGAAGTAAATTTCGAGTTTTATTTTAAAAATAAAGAATATCTATCAGGGCAGCATAAAAAAACTGCCGCTTGATAGTAATTTAAAATAAAGTGTTTAAAGTTGTTTTTAGTTAATTATTATTATACTTATAGATAGATTGATATACTTTTTTTAGATTATATTTATCAGCTGAAAAGATATATTCTGTATTTCCTAAAAAGAAATAGGAATCAGAGTTTAAGACTGAAAGAAACTTCTTTATCAGCTGATCTTTCATTTCTTTTGTAAGATAAATAAAGAAGTTGCGGCTTAATATCAAATCCCAATTTCTATCAAATCTACCGTTAATTAAATCTTTTTGTTCAAAATTAACCATCTTTTTTATATCATTACTTAAATGGTAAAAGTTCTCTTTGGAAGAATCTTCGGTAAAATATTTTCTCATTCTAGAATCTGAAACATTTTTAAGGGCATTTTCCCGGTATAACCCCCTTTTGGCCTTATTTAAAATTTCTGGATCCAGGTCACTTGCATAGATTTCAAAACGATTTGAACTTAGGCCAAGTTCTTTGAGTATAATTGCCAGCGTATAAGGTTCACAGCCATTGGAACAAGGAGCACTCCAGATTCGCAATTTGTTTTTCCTTTGGATTAACTCGGGTAGAACATTTTTTTTAAGGAACTCAAAACTTTCCGGATTACGGAAAAACTCCGAAGTGTTAATTGTAAAATGATTGAGGTAGGCTTCTTTAAATTTGCTGTCACTCTCAATTAAATTAATACACTCTTTAAAATCAGCGACATCATATCTGCGCATTAAACTTTTAGTTCTTCTTTCAACTCGATCCAATTTGTAACCGTCTAAATCAATATTTAAAATTTTTTTTGCCTGATCCTTAAACTCAGAAAACGTTATGCTCATATAATTTATCCCTCCACTATTTCTATTAATCTTGCTGCAATATCGTTGATGTTTAAAATTTCATCATAGGCACCTTTGGCTGCAGCTGCAGATGGCATTCCATAAACAAGAGCACTTTCTTTAGCTTCTATAATTCCGTAGGCACCACCTGTTATAAGTTCTTTCATGCCGGCTGCTCCATCTCGCCCCATTCCTGTTAAGATACAGGCTGTAATTCTTTTTTTATTAAAATTTCTGGCTAGACTTTTCAACATATAATCTACTGAAGGTCTAACTCCATGTTCTTTAGGCTTTTGATTTAATTCAACCTTTCCCTTATGATTAATTTCTAAATGATAATCTCCAGGTGCTAAAAGCCCTTTTCCTTTTTCTAATTTATCTCCTGTTTCAGCTTCTTTGATATTTAAACCGGATACAGTATTTAAGCGTTCAGCCAGAGTTTTGGTAAAACCGGCTGGCATATGCTGAACAATGACAAAGGCTGCCGGGAAATTATCAGGAATGTCGCTCAAAAGTGTTGTCAGTGCTCTAGGACCACCAGAAGAGGTTCCAATTGCCACTATTGGGAATTCTTTAATTTGTTTAGTAATCTGAACCGGTTTAGTAACTCTTTCTTTTTTAGACTGATGAGCAGCCTTAAGTTTGCTGATTAATTCTTCTTTAATTGAATCAATATTTAAAGAGATGGAGCCTCCTGGTTTAGGGATGAAATCAAAGGCCCCTAAATCTAAAGCTTTAAAGACAGTTTCACTATTATCAAGGGCACTAACCATAATCACAGGTAAATCTGAATACTTTTCTTTTACAATTTTTAAAGTTTCTAAGCCATTTAAAACAGGCATTTCAATATCAAGCATTAAAAGATCTGCCTTATTTTTTTCTAATTTATCGAGTAAGTTTTGACCGTTATAGGCTGTATCTATTACTGTAAGTTCAGAATCTGATTCAACTGTATCTGAAAATATTTTACGCATAAAAGCTGAATCATCACAGATCATTACTTTTAGCATTTTGAGTGCCTCCTAATTCTGCTTGTTTTTAAAATAAATATATTTTCTAAATTTATTTAACTTCGAGATTTAATTTGTAGAACTATTATAGATTATATTCTTTAAATTTAATAAAATACCTTTAAAAAAAGTTTAAAATTTCTTCTTAAAATGATACAATATCATTAATTACATTAAAAATTTAATTTTGTATAAATAACATTCTATCAAATTATTAATGGAAATAACAGGGAGGTTAAAAATGAATCTAATTAACTGTCAGGAATGTGGTAAGGTTTTTGCTTCTGCAGGTTCAAAAGTTTGTCCTGACTGCAGGCAGAGTGAAGAAGAAAAATTTGAGCTGGTTAAAGAGTATCTCTGGGATCATCCTAATTCCACAGTCCCCACTGTATCTGAAGCAACCGGAGTTAAAGAAACGATGATTATTAAATTTATCAAAGAAGACAGACTGCAGAGTGAAGGGCTAGATATTGAATATTCTTTAAAATGTAAAACCTGTGGTAGAGAGATAGAATCAGGTGTTTACTGTGACAGCTGCCGGAATAAACTGATAAATGATTTTAATTCTAATCCCAAGGAAAAAGAAGAGGAAAAGGTTAATGAGCATGAAAAAATGTTTCTTGGTGATCGCTTTAAACGAGACTAAATATAGTATTAAGAATTTAATCCCGCCTAAGAGACTTTGCTTTTGCTCGAATGGCGGTTTATTTTTTTATTTTTCAACTTCAGTTCTAATTAAAAGCAAACAGAAGATAATTGACTTTAAACATTCCAGAAAGAGTTTAATCACCACAGATTGGACTTAATAAATTAAGATTAACTGCGATATTAGTAGTAGAAGCTAAAAATATAAGATAAATTGGAGGGGAAAGCTGTGAAGATTAATAATATAAAACCAGGTAAAATTGAACAATATTATAATCAGTTAAAACAGAATCAGAAAAAAACTGTTGAAGGGTCAAAAAACGATCAGATAAAAATTTCTTCGCAGGCTAAGGGGATTTTAACTGCAAAGGCTGAGTTAAAAAACAGACCTCAGATTAGAATTGAGAAGGTTGAAGAATTAAAAGCGAAACTCGAAAAAGATAACTATCAGATTGACAGCAAAAAAATTGCTGCAAAAATGTTAAAAAATATCAAGTAGGTGAAATAAATGCAAGCTGAGCTAAAAGAAGATTTAATCAGACTTTTAAAAGAAGAAAAAGAGCTTTATCAGGAACTTTTTGCGGTAGCTGAAGAAAAAAATGAGGCCCTTTTAGAAAATGATACAGCAGCCTTAAGTGAAATTTTAGCAGCTGATCAGGAAGTTATAGAGAAGATAGAAGCAAAAGAAAAAGAAAGAAAAGAGATTATAGAAAAAATTAAATCAGAATTTAATTTAAAACTGGAGCACGATAAATACAGTGATTTTATAGAAGAACTTCCAGCTGACTGGGAAGAAGATTTAAAGGATATTAGGCAAAAAATAATTGAGCTGACAGATGATTTTTATAGTTTAAATGATCAGAACCAAAAGCTGCTTAATCAGGCCTTAGAAGTTAATACTTTTTCTATAGAAAGCATTTTAAAGAGCATTAAAGAAAACAAAAATACATATACTAAAAAAGATAAAGAGCAAAAAGAACAGCCTCGATTGTTAAACAAAAAGGTCTAAAGGTGGTTATATAAATGAATAATATATTTAGCGGTTTACATCTTGGCTTAAGAGCTTTAGAAACTCAAAGAAAATCTTTAGATGTAACCGGACATAATATAGCAAATGCAAATAATGAAGATTATAATAAACAGCGGGCAGTACAGAAAGCCTCTTATCCATATACAGCTCCGGGGCTTTCCAATCATGGAGGAGCCGGACAATTTGGAACTGGTGTTGAGATCGAAAGGGTTGAGCGGGTTAAAGATCAGTTTATTAATTCTCAGATCTTTAATGAAACTCAGACTGCTGGTTATTGGAATGAAAAACAGAGGGGTTTGGAAAAGATAGAATATATTTTTAATGAACCTTCTGATTCCGGAATAGATACAGCTATGGACCAGTTCTGGAATTCACTTCAGGATTTAAGCAACAACCCAAGTGATGATGCAGCTAGAAATATGGTCAGAGAAAATGCGCGAAATTTAGTTGATTCTTTTCAGAGTGTAGAAAGTCAATTAGTAGATTATAAAGAGAGCATAGATCAAAACTTAAATAATGCAGCTGCTAGTATTAATGAAATAACTACTAAAATTGCAGACCTTAATAAGCAGATTGTTTCTGTCAAAGGGAGTGGACAGAGTCCAAACGATCTTCTAGATGAGAGAGACGCCTTATACAAAGATTTAAACTCAATGTTAGATGTGCAGTCCAGGGAAGATGATCAGGGTAATTTAATTATATCTGCAGATGGAAAGCAGATTGTTAATGGTTCTGATGCATATGAACTGGAAATTATTGAAGATCCAGATAATGCTGACAAAAAAATACTTGGGCATAAAAAGACCGGTTCTCCAATTAATGTTAAAAATGGTAAGATTAAAGCCTGGATGGAAGTCCGAGATACAATAATTACTGATAAGCTTGATAAATTAAATAAACTTGCAGAAGATATGGTAACTGATTTTAATAAGCAGCACAGAGCTGGTTATGATGCAGAAGGGAAGCAGGGTAAAGATTTTTTTGCCGAAATCACTAATTCTGACAAGGCAGTTTCTCAACTGGCTTTAACAGATGAGATTGATAATCCTGATGGTGGTTTGGCTAAAATTGCCGCCGGGAATACTGTTTCTGATCTTTCTGTTGTAGGAATTGAAAAATTAGACAGCAGTGATGCAGATGGTAAATTTGAGATTGATATTGCTACAAATGGTGATGATTATGATGTTACAGTTACTAATCTAGATACAGGAGAAGTATCGTCAACTAAAACTGTCACAGAAGCAGATGATTTAAAAATTGGATTTAATGCAGAAACTAATAGTTTTGAGACAGATCTTACAGCAGGTGACTTTATAATAACAGCAAATAGCAAAGGAACCGCTACAGTAGATTTAGGATACAGTATTGGTAATGGAGAAAATGCTAATGCTCTTTCTGATATCTTTAATCAAGATGGAAATAATGTAAAATCTGATTTTAGAAAAATCATTACTTCTGTTGGTGCTGAATCATCTAGAGCTCAGAAGATGGTAAATAACCAGGAAGTTGTTCTAAAACAGCTAAACACTCTTGACAGAAGTATTTCTGGAGTTTCTTTAGATGAGGAAATGGCCAATTTAATTAAATATCAGCAGTCATATGCAGCAGCAGCTAAATATATTAATAAAACAGAAGAATTACTGGATTCATTAATGACAATAGTTTAAGATATAGGAGTTGAAAAGAATGCGGGTTACTAACTCAATGATGGTGAGAAATATGTTAGACCATCTACAAAATAACTTAGGAGATTTAAATAACTTAAATGAACAGTTAAGTTCAGGTAAGTTGTTCCAGATGCCATCTGATGCCCCAATTAAGGTAGCAGATAGCATGAATTATAAGGCACAGTTAAATAGAAATAATCAGTTTCAGCGTAATCTTGATCAGGCAGAAAACTGGTTAAATACTACAGAGAGTGCTCTTAAAAGTGGAACTAAAGTAATTCAAAGAGCAAGAGAATTAACAATTTATGCTGCTAACGATTCGATGACATCTGATGACAGAAAAATGGTGGCTAAAGAAATGAAACAGTTAAGAGATGAATTAATTGATATCTCTAATGCTAAACTTGGAGATAGTTACATATTTTCCGGACAGAAAACAGGCGAAAAGCCATTTGAAGTAGTTGATAATGGAATTGGTGACTATGTTCAATATCAGGGTGATAAAAATGGTGTTAAGCGTAGATTAAATGAGAATGTTGAAATGCAGGTTAATCTTGATGGAGATGAAGTTTTTAAAAAAGAAATTGAAGCTTTAAATAAAATATATGATGATCTTGATTCAGGAAAAAGTGGAGAAGAAATAGGTGATAACCTTAATGCAATGGATACTGCAATTAATAATTATGCAGAATTAAGATCTGAAGTTGGGGGAAAACTGCAGCGGACAGGAAACATTATTAGTAGATTAGAAGCAAATGAAGTACATTTAAGAGATTTAAAATCCAAAAATGAAGATGCTGATTTAGCTGAGGTGATAACAGAGCTAAAGATGGAAGAAACAGTTTACAGAGCTTCTTTAGCCTCTGGCTCAAGAATTATGCAGCAGTCTTTAGTAGATTTTATTAGATAAATTTTTAGTTACTTTTATAACTATGGTTAAGGAACACCATAGTTGTAATGGTTACTAAAACACCGTTGCTGGCAACACTATCGGCCGAAGTGTTGTTGATAGGGTGCTCATATAACCAAAACAAATTAGATGAACTGGCAAGGATGCCAGGAACAACACAAAATTTCAAGGAGGAATAAATAATGAGAATTAATACGAATATTGCCGCTTTAAACTCTTATAATCAATTGAAAAACACACAGAATAACTTAAGTAAGTCTTTATCAAGGTTGTCTTCAGGTAAAAGAATTAATGGTGCTGCTGATGATGCTGCAGGTCTGGCTATTAGTGAGAAGATGGGTGCACAAACAAGAGGTTTAGCAATGGCTCAGAGAAATGCTCAGGATGGTATTTCAATGATTCAAACTGCTGAGGGTGCTCTTAAAGAAACTCACTCAATTCTGCAGAGGATGAGAGAGTTAGCAAACCAGTCAGCTAACGGTACAAATACTGAAGCTGATAGACAGTCAATTCAAGATGAGGTTTCTCAGTTGAAGAGTGAAATTAATAGAATTGCTGAAACAACAGAGTTTAACACTCAGAGCTTATTAAAAGGTGATGGAGGGGTAAGTTTAACTAAATCTGGTCTTTTTGCTGAAGATGTTGAAGAAAGTGGTACTGATACAGTTCATACTCAAGCTTCTCAAGATACAACAATTTCTGCATTAGCCACTGCTGATGATGGAAGGTCTGCAACTTGGTCTATGAATGGTGTAGATGTTGCAGTAACTTTTGTAGAAGATACAACTAATTTAGCAGCTGGAGAAGCTAGTGTAGATGAAAGTACTGTTACAGGTAATAGTGTAACAATAAATTACAATGCTGCTGGTGGCGCTGCTATTGATGATGCTTTAACATCCGCTTTAAGTAGTGCTATTGGTGAGAATGAAGTTTTAAATGGAAACTATGAAGTAACCAATACTGGTACTGCTGGACAGATTAATGTTACTGCAAATGAAGATGGTGATTTTGTAGGTGCAGCAAGTAATATTGGTGCAGTAACTTATTCTACAGCTTTAGCTACACCAGGTACTGAAGGAGCAGCTGATTCGGGTACTACTACTGCTGCACAATCTGCTGAAACAACACTTGATCTTAGTGATGCTACTGGTTTATCACTTGATACCTCAACCGAAATAGAAAACTTAGTTGGTAAAGGATTGACTATTAATGATCAAGAAGTTGAATTTTATGATGCAAATGATGGTGAATATTCTGGAGATGCAATTGGAATTAATATTAGTGATGCTTTAAGTTCTGATGCTACTAACCCTGATCAAACTTTAGCTACAGTTGTTTCTGAACAGCTAAATGATAAAGTTGAAGGAATAAAAGCTTCAGTTGATTCTGCTACTCCAGCTGTTATAGATATTTCAACTACAGCTACTGGTGCAGATGCTGAACTAAACATTACTGATGGTGGAATTCAAGAAGAATTTAGTTCTGTTTTCCAAATTGGTGCAAATAGTAATCAAACCATGGATGTTGAAATTGGTAATATGTCTAGTGAAGGTTTAAGTATAGCTGATATTGATGTTACAACTGCAGATGGAGCTCAAAATGCTATTGATACTTTAGACTCAGCAATATCTGAAGTTTCTGCCCAGCGTTCTCAGTTAGGTGCTGTTCAGAATAGACTAGATCACACAATCAATAACTTAAACACAGCTCAAGAAAACTTAACAGCTGCTGAATCAAGAATCTCTGATGTAGACATGGCTAAAGAAATGATGAACTTTACTAAGTCTCAAATCTTGAGCCAGGCTGGTACAGCTATGATGGCTCAGGCTAACCAGTTACCACAGGGAGTACTACAGTTACTCGGTTAATTTCTTGAAGAGAATAATATAGATATAGACTAACAATCAAGCCGGCCGGTTTTCCGGCTGGCTTTTTTTAAAAGAAAGGGTGGAAGCTATTATGAGAGTAGATAGTGTGGAATCTCTTTCCAACCGTCAGATTCATAATAATAACAGTAATAATCAAAGCACTAGAGTTAATAGAAATGATAATAGCAATCGTAAGCCTGAATCTCTTCGAGAAAAAGAAGAATATTCCGAGCAAGAACTTGAAGATGAAGTCAGAGAATCAGTTAAAGATATAAACGAAATAGTAGATAAAGTAAAAGAAGGACTTTCCTTTCAGATTCATGAAGATACAGAAAAGATGATGGTTAAGGTAGTTGATTTAAATACAGATGAAGTAATTAAAGAACTACCACCAGAAGAGATGTTGGATCTACAAGCTAGAATTCATGAGATGGTAGGAATCCTAATAGATGAGACGGTTTAGGAAGAAGGTGTTATAAATGAGTGATTTAAGTCTTGGTGGTTTGGCCACTGGTATGGATACAGACTCAATAATAAATCAATTAGTTCAGCTAGAACAGCGTCCAATCATAAATTACCAGCAGGAAATATCAGAACTGGAACAGACTAAAGGTGCCTGGAGAGATGTTAACAGCAGACTGGATAGATTAGAAGATAGAACTACTGATTTGAAATTTGCTGCAACCTATAATTCACGCAGTTCAAGTTCCAGTAATAGTGATGTTGTTACAGCTACAGCAACAAGTGATGCTGATGAAGCTAATTATTCTGTTACTATTAATAGTGTGGCTACTAGTCAAAGAATTGCTGGTGACAGGTTAGATGATTCTGCTACAGCTATCAATGAGCTTGCAGGATTTACTTCAATAGCTGCAGAGAATAATATCCAGGTCAATGGTGCAGATATCACAATTAATGAGACAGATACTTTAAGTGATATCAGCAATAAAATAAATGATACTGATGCTGGAGTAAATGCATCTATTGTAGATAATCACCTTGTATTGGAAAGTACTGAGACTGGAGAAAAAAATGAGATTGCTCTAGTAGATGATAATGATCTATTTAAAAGTCTGGGTATACTTCAGACAGGAGATAATGATAAAACTCTATCTTCAAATTTATTTGAAGTCAAAGATGCAGGTACTGCTTTAGGATTAACAGGAAGTTTTCAAATTGATGTAGAAGGTGGTACTGGATCGGGAGAAATAACAATAGATGATACCATGTCATTAAATGATATTAATAATCAAATTAATGCTCTTGGTGGAGATCTTTCTTCTGAAGTTACAGGAACTAATGGTAAATTTTCTCTAGCAATCACTAGTGCTACAGCTAATTCAGATATTAAGCTAAGTAATACTAGTGTTGATAACAATGTTTTATCTGATCTTGCTTTTGGTAATCGTAGTTATAAGGATGAGTTACAAACAGCAGAAGATGCTAGTATTGATATTAATGGTATTACAGGAATAACAAGTTCCAGCAATACCTTTTCTGAAGCTGTAGATGGTATGACTTTTAACCTGAATCCAGAAGCTGAAGTTAACAGTACAGCCACTGTTTCAGTTACCAAAGATACTGGTAAAGCTACTAAAGCAGTTCAGGGTTTTGTTGACCAATACAACAGTGTTATGAGCTTTATTGATGGCAAAACTGACTATGATTCTGAAGAAGATAAAGGTGCAATTCTTCAGGGAGATAGTACAGCAATGCGTCTTCAGATGCGTTTGAGAGAACTTGTTACTTCTCGAGTTAAAGAAAATGGAGATTATCAATCCCTATATTCTATTGGTATAGAAGTTGATCGTGATGGTGTTATGAGCATTGATAATTCTAAGTTTGAAGAAGCTCTTGAAAATTCTCCAGAAGAGGTTGCCAATCTTTTTAAAGCTGAAAGTGAATCCGAAGGTTATGATGGAATGGCAGTTCGTATGGATAGCTATCTTGATCAATTAATGCAGTCCAATACTGGTTTAATACCTAGAAGACTTGATCTATATGATAATCAAATAGAAGGTTTGAATAATGATATAGAAGATGTTCAGAGGAAAGTAGAAATGACTCGTGAACGCTATGTTGAGCAGTTTGCTGCTATGGAAGAAGCAATTTCTGAGATGCAGAGTCAGCAGAGTTGGATGATGAGTCAGCTTCAGGGTATGGGAGGATCTACTGTAACTAGTATGATGTAAATATGATAGTAGTTGATTTTTGAGGAGATTGGTGAGCTGAATAGATACCGATCTCCTTTAATTGTTTTAGGGAAGGAAAATATATTATGAAAATATACATAAATGAGAATTCAATAGCAGAAGATGTAACTGATAAAAATGATATTTTAGAACTAGTAGAAACTAATTTAGAGGATGAAGTAATAGATACAATCCATGTAGATGATGTTGAGGTATCTCTAGAGTATTTTCAAGAAAATGAACTTGATCTAGAGAGAATAGATAAGATAAAGTTTGAAAGCAAAAAAGTTGAGCAGTTGATAACTGAAACCCTTGAAGAAGCAGAAGACTATCTGCCTAAATTAAAAAATGCTTTAAATAACTCAGCCGAACTTTTTAAAAATGGTAAAGAAGCAGATGCTTCTGATCTGCTGGATAAGACTCTGGAAGGTATCCAGTGGTATCTTAAAGTTGTCAATGGGATATTATCATTAATAGATAACAAAGAACTAAAAGATAAAGGTAATAAGATATTAACTGATTTCACCCAGGTATTAAATAGAGCTATGGTTTCTCTGCAGAATGAGGATTATGATTATCTGGGAGATCTTTTAGAAGTAGAGATGGTAGAATATCTTGAGAAGTTAAAAGACTTCAATCAGGAATTATTAGAAGAATACTAAAAGAGGTGACTAAAAATGTCTGCTGTAGAAAAAACTAACTCTGTCCTAAGACAAATCAAAAATCTCCTTGTCCAGAAACTCAACCAACCTGAAAAAACTGAAGCTCAAACAGAAAAAGGTGACAGATTCACCAAATCACAGCAGCCAGCCAAAGTTACCTATGATCTAGAAGATATTGCAGCTAATGATGCGGTTAAAAGACCGATTAAAATCAACAACAGCAATAATATCTTTTTTATTAACCACAATGACCGCAATAGAGCTGTAAAAATAGACCCGGGAGAATATAATTTAACAGAGATTCAGTCTGCAATTCAGCAGCAGGTTAACGAAGAATTTGGAATTGGTAAAGTTAGTGTTAAAATGACTGCCTCCGGTTCAGATCGCTTTATCTATGCTGAGGATAAGAAAGAAGAGCATGTTTTGGATGAGCAGGTTTAGATAGATTAGAAGTTAAAGTATGAATAATTAGGAATGATTAAAATGCAACTAAAAGCAGTTGAGCTTTTGAAGATAATAAAGAAACTAAAAGAAGAAGTAAAGTCTAAACTAAAAATTGCTGAAAATAAAAGATCAGAAGTTATGCGAAGGAAGAAAAAACTCACTGAAGTAGAGTGGAAACTGAGAAATATGAGAGCTACAGCAGTAAAAATAAGAGATGAAGAACTAACAGCTGAAGAGGAAAAAGAGCTGCAGGAGTATTTTAACCATCTTAAAACTGAGGTAAAGAAATGTGAAGTTTTAAGTTAAGCTGATTATAAAATTTTATAATATTTGACAGATAAAGACAACCCCATTCTTTTCAGTGTGATTTCTGAGAGAATGGGGTTTTTCTATGTCATGAAAGCTTTGAATGCTGGCATTTTGGGTACAAAAAATCTCGCCTATCTAAAAATTCTACTTCTGAAATTCTTTTCTACGATCGATCCGCAATTCACTTAAGAAATCCAATCCAAACATCACTCTCCAGCCGAAACAACTAACTTTCTAATCTGCTCCGTCAATCAAATTCTCTCTCCTAACAAAATAATAAAGTAAACGTAGACGTAAACAGTATACGTAGACGGTCTACGTAGGGAGAGGAGGAATAATAATGCCTAAAAAAATAATAACAACTAAAGCTGAAAGTAAGCTCGGTCCAAAAGTAATAAGTATTTCTAACAGGAAGGGTGGAGTTGGAAAAACTACTCTAACCACAGTCATAGTCATGGCAGAGGAACTAGCTAATGCAGGCTACTCATTAGTAATGTTGGATCTTGATTCACAGACTGATCTGACTGACATCAATCTGAGTCAGAATGAAGCTAGTAATCTTTTTGGTCTGCTGACCGGCCAGAAAGCATTGGAAGAAGTAGTAGTTGAGCTGCCCGGTAAAGGAGACAAGAAAATCATAACCGGGTCAGCTAGAGTAGATGAAATACAGACTGGTGTAAGCAACACTCTGACGCTTATAAAGAGATCTCCATAAGAGACACTCTTTTGCATCTTCGCTAGTAAAAAATGACATTAATATTTATAAAATCCAAAAGTTATTGGGTCATTCCAATATTTCTGTAACCAGCCTGTACGCTCATAGCAATATTGACGATTTAAGTGAAGCAGTTAATGTGCTTTGATACCAAAATCCCCTGCTATTATAGGCAGGGGAATCCTAATGAAAGGAGGTAATACATTTATGGCTGATACAGAAAAAGAACAGCCTATCTATGATGAAAAGGTCAACTATATTTTGACAGCTTTAAAGAATGGGAAGTCCAGATAGGAGATAGCTGATGATTTGAATTATTCCAGCTATAAGTCCATGGACATGTATATTAGAAGAAAAAACTTCCTCTGGGATGCTGATCGAGGTACTTATGTGCCAAAAGTAGATGACCCTGGATTTGAAAATAAGAAGTTAACTGGTATATCATCAAAAGCTGATTTAATTATTAGTTTGTTTGCTGATGATGGTAGTGATCCTAAGTCGGTTGCAAAGAAAGTAGGCTTTAATGATCATAAAGATTTAGCAGATTTTATGAAGCGACAGAATTATATCTGGTCCACAGATGAGCGGAATTACATTCATCAATCTGAAATGGAAGATGATGAGGAAGAAAGTAAGAAAGCTGCTCCAGAAACTAATGGGAAAGAACTTGCTGCAGAGATTAGAAAACAGGTTGAACGCCAGGTCAATGTTGCAGAAAGACTAGCTAAGTTTACTCCAGTGATGGAATTTTTAGAAGAAAATATGGATTCTTTACAGGAACTATTAGCAGCTTCAGAAGATGGAGAAGACAGTGAGGGAGAAATTCCACATTTTGCAGTGCCAGGCACAACTAAGACCAAAAGTGTTTATTTGACATTCACACAAGGTTAGGAATGTATCTCAGAGAGATATTTTCGAAGCTGCAGTTATTGAATATTTACGGAAGTATGGTTACAGAGATGCTGTTGATTCTCTTCTTAAGTGATATAAAATAGATTTAATAGTAGGAGAAAATTAAGTTTTAGCGAAATAGTTATTAAGGAACTGTTTTTCTATGATGATTAATATGATATAATAATTATACAGGAAGTTAAAAGAGATGGAGGAACTAAATTGGATATTATTAAAAACCCACATGATTCTCTTTTTAAGAGAACTCTTGGTGATAAGGAAGTGGCAGTAGATTTTTTAGAAAATTATCTGCCCAATAGTATTTTAAAAGAAATTGATCTAACAGATATTAAGGTAGCCAAAGATAGTTTTATAGATAAAGAGTTGGAAGAAAGTTTTTCTGATATTTTATATAATGTAAGTATAGATGGTAAAGAAGGATTTGTTTACCTGTTATTTGAACACAAGAGCTATTTTGATAAAATGACACCGGTCCAGATGCTTGGTTATATTTTAGATATCTGGAAGCTTTATAATAAACAGAATAAAAACGAGAAACTACCACCAATTATACCTATTCTTATTTATCATGGAGATAGAAAATGGAAGTATGGAAGCAGCTTATCAGAATTAATTGAAGCTACTTCAGAGGCTATTTCAGATTATATACCTGGTTATAATTATTTACTTTATGATTTCTCTAATTATTCTGATGCAGAAATAAAGGGACAGATTAAGCTGAGGCTCTTTTTGAAGTTGATCTCTCATATTTTTGATGATGATTTTGATAAAGGACTGCGGGAAGTTCTGCCTTTGTTAATTGAACTAAGAGAAAAAACAACCGGGCTGGAGTATATTGAAACTGTTGTTAAGTATATTTTAAATATTGGAGAGGAAATTTCTTTAAATGAGTTGGATCAAAAGGCAAAAAACATTTCAGCTGAAGGGAGTGCTGTAATTATGACTATAGCAGAAAAAATCTATCATGATGGAAAAGAAGAAGGTAAAGTAGAAAATATGCATGAAATGATTGAATTTGCAATGGAATTGAAATTTGGTTTAAGCAGCAAAAAGATTGTGCAGGAGATAAATAAGATAGATGATTATGAAAGATTAAAAAATATTAAAGATGCTATCAAAAGTTATGATTCTTTAGAAGAATTAGTTAAGAATATTGATATTTAAATTTTAAGTTTTAGCTTAGTTTTTAGACCAACAGAAAAATATGTTTTCAGAAACTGTTATCTATTCTATTGTAGATAGCAGTTATTTTTTTGCAATCGTTATTCTTTTTTCAGAAGAGAGCGGTTGTTTTTTGTTTTCAGCAACAAAATTTATGCCAAATGGCTCCAAAATTATATCTGGTCTACAGATGAGCGGAATTATATTCATCAATCTGAAATGAAAGGTGATGAGGAAGAAAGTAAGAAAGCTGCTCCAGATACTAATGGGAAAGAACTTGCTGCAGAGATTAGAAAACAGGTTGAACGCCAGGTCAATGTTGCAGAAAAACTGGCTAAGTTCACTCCAGTGATGGAATTTTTAGAAGAAAACATGGATTCCTTAAGGGAACTATTAGCAGCTTCAGAGGATGGAGAAGACAGTGAGGGAGAGATCCCACATTTCGCAGTACCAGGAACAACCAAAACTAAAAGTGTTTATATGGCTGATAGATTAGCTTAATTAGTTACAGAATTCAGCAAGGTTAGGAATGTATCTCAGAGAAATATTTTCGAAGCTGCTGTTATTGAGTATTTAAGGAAGTATGGTTATAGAGATGCAGTTAATTCTCTCTTGAGATAAGAAATTCAAAAAAATATGTAGGAAAATAATGAGATATAAAGAAGTAATTAATAAGATTAATTTACATTCAATATATATTAAAGTATAATGTATATAT
>Ga0182240_100226_pt1 | contig 22735 bp, 23 predicted proteins | sample hydfrates4_PW_90_FD_145594 | JGI IMG/M metagenome (GOLD analysis project Ga0182240, IMG submission 145594) | Subsurface microbial communities from deep shales in Texas, USA - hydraulic fracturing test 4_PW_90 | ecosystem: Environmental > Aquatic > Deep subsurface > Shale gas/oil reservoir >...
GGTACAGATCGTACACGACCCAACCAGCCAGCTTATACTTGACACTGAGCTTACGGTTAGATAATCCTGGCGAATTTCCTAATTTTTTATATTTTTGTTTTTATGTTTTAGAGTTTCAATGCTAAAGACTTTAATAATGATTGAATAAACTCAAGCTTGAGGTTTATTGAAGAGGGTTAACTTGTTTAAGTAGTCTCTACGAGAACTTTTGAGTTGAATGGGGTAAGGGTGTATACTTATTTGAGAGCACCACAATATGTTCTAGCAGTAAAAAGAAATATATACAATATTCTAATACAATATTTATTGCTGTGGCAGGTAGATGTGTTATGGTGGGCAACGACAAAGACAGGGGGATTGCACCGGCAGTCAGTCTGATTGTGCTACTGATCATTTCTGCAGTGTCTGTAGTTGTGATAACTCATCCGGAAGTAATTGAAAATTTAGTAGTATCCAAAACTCCGAAAGTAGTACTGGAAGCCAGATTTAGAGTTAGTGGGGATGGAAACGGTGAAATAATCATTAAAAGTCTAGGTGGAGATTCATTAAACCTAACTGAGATCGAGGTGATCGTAACATCAAAAGACGAAGTTGAGAAACACACCTATCCTTTCCTCTATGATGACGATGGAACTCTTTCTGCTGGTGAGGAGTTTGGAGTATTGCTAAACATGAACGTGGTGCAGGGCGAAACTCTCAATGTCGTAGTATTTCACAATCCGACTAAAGCTACTCTTTTCAAGGGCAATGTTTTGGTGAAAGGTATAGTTGAAAAAACCCCTACGCCAACTCCAACCCCCACGCCTACTCCTACTCCAACCTCAACACCAACTCCTCCAAATTCAAGTTATCTTGTTCTCAATAGAGACACTTTGACTTGGTACAGAACGATTAGCGAGGCAGTAGAAAGTGCACAGGATCATCATACCATTCTTGTATATCCCGGATACAACGTTACCGAGGATATAATCGTAGACAAAAGTTTGAGGATAAAATCTTTCGGAAATGCTGTGATTGATGGAGTCATAACGGTGAAGGCTGAAAACGTGGAAATCAATGGTTTCGAAGTTTACGGGAAGATTGAGGTCTACGGAAACGGGTGCTCCATAATAAACAACAAAATCAATGCGTCTGAATACAAACATGGAATCTACGTTAAAGCTTCGAATACGCTAATCGAATCGAATCATGTAACCAGATCGAAATACTACGGAATTTACGTGTACTATGGAGATAACACAACAATAAGGAACAACGTGGTGGAAGGTATTTACAGAGCAATTTACACTCATTACAGCGGCAATAACGTCATAGCAAGCAATGAGGTATCGGGCTCTTACACTGGAATATTCGTTAACAAGGGTGGCGGTAACAACGTAATTGCATCTAATGCAGTTAAAGGCTGCAAGTACGGCATAAGAACTCAGTACTGTACGGACAACGTCATCAAATCAAACGTCCTGAGCAATATAACATATACTGCAATTTCCGTAAACATAAACAACCAGACAATCGAGAACAACGAGATAAACGACGCCAGAACAGGAATATTCGCAACGGGCAGCAACGATACGATCAAGAACAACAGAATAGATAACTGCAGTTCCGCAGTTTACATGAGAGAACTTTCGAGCTCTGTTGCTTCTTCAAACCAGATAAGCAACGCCAAATACGGATTCTATGTGGTGAGGTACAGTAGCAACAACACCATCGAAAATAATGTGCTGAGCGGCGGGCAGAGAGGATACATCGGCGTATTCATCTACTACATGAGCGGTGAGAACAACGTAAAGAACAACAGGATATCGGAGTTTACAAGCGGTGTATACGTGGGCTGGCGTAGTGACGGATGCTTGGTAACATCCAACGAGGTCAGAGATTGCGATTACGGAATAAGGCTGTATTCGTCGAAGAACGTCGTTTCGTCAAACGTTGTGGATAACATCACGTACACCGCAATTTCAAGTTCGAGGGTGGCAGAAAACGTCATTGAGAGTAATCATGTGAGCAACGTCATGAATGGCATTTATCTGTACTTCACCGACAAAACGACGGTCAGGGGCAACATCCTTAATAATGGATCGAGCAGAGGTATAACGATAAACCACGGCAGCAACAACGTGGTTACGGGAAACGTCGTTTCGGGGTTCTCGTACGTGGGAATTGAAGTTACGTCTAAGTCGAGTGGCAACCTGATTTACAACAACCTGTTCAATAACACGGTGAACGTGAAAGCTTCCACTTCTACCGTTAGTGTGTGGAATGTTACAAAGCAGCCTGGCAGCAACATTGTGGGTGGAAATTACATCGGTGGTAACGCATGGCTGAAGCCGGATGGAAGTGGTTATTCGCAGACGTGCAGTGATAGCGATGGAGATGGAATATGTGATGTGGCTTATGTGATCAATAAGAACAACACCGATTACCTTCCACTCAAGTCGGGTTGAATTTTTTAAATTGAATTATTTTTAATTTATCAATTTTTAACTCAGAATTTTTAGCGAGCACGGACAACGAAACTTACTTATTGTTTGCCATCTGATTAAAAATTATATGATTACGAGAGTCGTTTTGGCAGTCTTCGCTATTGTATCTCTCGCACTGAGTGGTTGTAGCATTCCTTTCATAGATAAAGAGAGTACATCAACACAGCCCACACAGCCAGTACCCGAGAGCACACGAACACCTATCGAAACTCCCTATAACATACCGGAAATTGAAGTCAAGCAAGAAATTTCGAAATTTTTTGATAGCGAATTTAAAAGAGCACTTAAAGAAGTATTTGGAGACGCCAAACTCGTTGATGCGATCGAGAGCGAGGACTTCATTTATCTGAGTTATGATCTACCGAGAGAAGTCAGGAGTGGTGACCTCAAAGCCGTGTTAAACGTTTTGAAGTACGAAGTTGTTGACATACTGGATGATGAATCGGACGTTGTACTCGGTAAGAGTGTCAATGGAAAAACGTACCACATCCACGTGATGCTCTTCGGTGAAAGTGTCGAAGTTGAAGTAGAGAGTATATAATTTTAACCTAATTTTAACCGCCTTGCGATGCTTATATTTCATAAAATCACTCAACCACCGAACTCAACCACCGAAACTCCGCTGACCTTCCTCACCTTGATGGCATTCTCAACCATCTCTTCAAAGGTATCATCATGGCTGATTACGAATATCTGCCTAAAGCCTTCAATCTTCGATAGCTGAGATGCAAGATTTCTCCTTCTTGATTCGTCCATGTTTTGCGTAGGCTCATCAAAAAATGCAATTCCAACATTTGACAGAATTTTGAGCAGTGCAAGTCTGATTGATAGCGCTGCACTCATCTGCTCGCCACCACTCATCTGTGCAAAGTCGATTTCCCTTCCCATGTACTTGGCATTTATTCCAAAATCTTCTGTCCAGCGCAGTTCCCAGCCATAATCGTCCATCAACTCGCAGAAAATTCTGTTTGCTTCTATTGATACAGCCTCGACATATGCTTTCGTTATTTCTGGGATGGCTGTCTTGAATATTTCTCTTAAGTCTTTTATAAACCTGTATTTCCTTTCAAGCTTCTCTTTTTCTTTTTCGAGCTTTGCAAGTTCATCTTCTTTCATGCTAGTCTCCTTCAGCTCTTCCTCCACTTCTGCAAGGCTTCTCTTGACAAGTCTCAATTCTCCCTCAGCCTCGCTTTTCTTGCTGAGTAATTCCTGCAAAGCATCCCTCATCTTTTTGTGATCCTCCTCGTTGTAGACACTTCTGAGATCTTTTAGCGTCTCAGAAATTTTTGCATATTCCTTGTTTAATTCTTCTTTCCTCTGTTTGAGTTCCTCGTAATCTTTTATGATTTCTTCTTTTCTTGAAACTTTATCCTTAAGCTGAAGATATCTCTGAAATCCTTCTTTACTTTTGTCTTTTACACTTCTAAGCTTTTCTATCTCTTTTCGTATCTCTTCAAGCTGCTCACTTAGTTCTGGGAGAACGGCAACTTTTTCTGAAATCTTGTCTTTCTCAATTTCTTTCTGTTTCAGTCTCTTTTCAAGCAATTCTTTTTCAGATAAGGCCTGGAGTATTGCGGCCCTCTTCTCCAGAGATCCTTCAACAGACTTAAATTCATCTAAAACTTCATTCTTCCTGCTTACGAGTTTTTCGAGTTCATTAATTTTTTTGCTCAAATCACCCAGAATTCTTTCTTTCTCCTCGATCTCTCTAATGAGCCTCTCTTTAATCTTTATTTCTCCTTTAAGTCTGTTTATTGCTTCCTCGACCTTCCTCTTCTTTTCAAGAATCTTTTCTAGTTTTTTGTATTTTTCTTTGCATTCTTTAAGCTTTTTCAGCGTGTTTTCAAGTTCTTTCTTTTTTGAATCCCTCGCTGAAGCTATTCTGTCGCACTCTTCTCTGAGAAGAGGACAAACACCACTCTTGAGCTGTTTGTACTGTTCTTTTTTAAACTCTATTTGGGCTTTAAGACTGCTAATTGCTTTAAGTAATACGTCTCTCTTTTCATCAGCCTCTTGGAGTTTTTTGTATTTCGACTCGAGTTCTTTTAATTTTGACTCTTTCTCCGCGATTTCATCTAGGTTCTTTATTTTGCTATCGATTTCTCTCTTCAGGCTGTCGATTTGGGCTGTGAGGGTTTCAAGATTTTTTTCAGCAACCTCTATGTTTTTAAGCTCGTCCTTCAGCACCTTCTCTTTTTCAGCCAGCGGTTCGATTGATCTGAGTTCCTCCTCTTTTCTTCTTATTTCTTCGAGTCTCTCTTGGATGTTCTCTATTTCTGCTTTTATTTTTTCAAGCCCAATGCTGAGCTTTCTTAGCTCATCGATCTTCTTCTCAAGCTCCATTCTTTTCGGTTCGAGTGCAGAAAGTTTTTCTTCTGCCTCTGTGTAGCTCCTGTAGCTTTGCTCGAGCTCTTTCATCTCTTTTTCAGCGTTCTGGATCATTTCAAGCTCTTTTTCAGCATGTAGAATTTCCTTTTCTATACTTTCGATTTGTGCTGAGATCTGCGCTTCTTTGACTTCCAGAGATCTGAGCTGGCTAGAAATTCTCTCAAGTTCATCCAGTTTCCTTTTTACGGGTTCTATGTTCTTTTCAACTTCTTTTAGGTATTTTAGCAGTTCTTTTTGCCGTTTTGTCAGTTCTTCTTTTCTCTTTTCAAGTTTCTGCTTGATCTCGACTTCCTTTCTCAGTACAGCTATTTTCTTTTCCGCATCAGTAATTCTGTCCTTTACGTAACTTTCGTATTCTCTGCTCTTCTCGTAAGCTTTCTTATAACCCTCAACACCGAGAATTGGAGAAAATATTTTGTCTCTCACACTTGGACTCTCAAGGAATTGGGATACCATTTTACCCTGTGAAACGCCTATTGCGTTTTCGAAGATTGTTTTTGGATCTACCTCAAAACCGAAGTTCTCCTTTATCCATTCCGTAACCTCTGCAATACCCTCCGCCACTCTTCCCGTTTCTGGATCATTGACATAATATTCCTGAGTTCCAGATTCTCCTATCCTTCTTACAATTTCGTAGGTTCTCTCATCCTTTCCAACAATCTTTACTCTTATTTCTCCCTTCTTTTCACCCCTTCTCAGAAAATCTCCTATTCTGTACGGTAAAGAATCGAATAAAGCAAATCCTATTGCTTCGAGTATTGTTGTTTTACCCGCTCCATTTTCTCCAATAATTGCATTAACACCTTCCGAGAATTTTATTGACTGGTCAGAATAACTCTTAACGTTTACGAGTCTTACTTCGCGTATCATATGCTCTCCTCCAGTCCCAGACTTCTTCGTCTTCCTCCTGATCTGCTACATCGTCTTCCTTCGCTTCTGGTTTAGTCTGTATTTCTGATCTGTCTAATGATTCTCCCACAACTGCTTTTATTCCACTTTTTGGCGACTCTTCTTTTCTTTTGCTTTTGATCATTTCCTTCTTCTCTATCTCCTTACTCTCTCCAGTCTTACCGTCGAGAATGGATTCGATGAAATTGTCAACCGATTGGAGATCAAATGATGAGGAAAAAATTGATTTAAGCCTGAGAACTTCTTCAGCAATATTTCCGTAGTTGTAACTCTCCAGCAATTGTTCTATAACTGTCTTTTCAATTGTCTCTCTGGATGATAGGTCTATTCCAACCGGTTCATACAACCCGTCCGTTATTTCCCAGTGAATTCTAACGACTGCTGGATCAAGAACTTCCCTTGCAATTTTCTCAAGTTTTTCGGTATTAACTGTCCTTCTCAAACTTCTGCTTGCTGAAATCTTTATGTAAGCTACTGGTCTCTCTCCACGTTTGTTTTTCTCGAGGAATCTTCTGAAGTCTTCATAGATGTCTCCTACTTCCATTCTGTAATTGATTGTAATAAATTCTCTTCTTGCAAAACCCTTAATGAGCTGATATCTCAGCTCACCATCCCATTCAACATAGAATACTCCCTTTTCAAATCCAACTTCACCCATATCGCAGTTTTCAAGACTTCCGGGGTTGAAGATGAAATCACCTTCAACAAAACTCTTGTGAATGTGCCCGAGTGCAACGTAATCCACTTTACCCTTCATTCTGTGCAATCTCGATGAGGGAATGCATCCGTAAATGTTCATGTATCCTTCGATTCCAATATGGGCAGTAAATATCGTAAAACCTTTCTTTTTTATTTTGCTGGTGTATTCTTCCAGAATTTTCTCAGTGAGTGAACCGTAATATTTCATCCCATATATTCTCACATCTCCAATATCAACATATGCTCCACTTTCTCCATCCCATTCCTCAATAACCATTCCATCCTCGAATGAGGGTTTGAGATTCACGATGAGCCCATGTTTCGCAAGGTAATCCATCCAGGAAAAGTGCTCTTTGAAGTATGTTGAATCATGGTTACCTTCGACAGCTATTACAGGGATGCCAGCCTGCTTTGCTTTTTCCAGAACCTTTGTTGCCTGCGTTAATGTAATCGGATCCATTTCACTTTTCTTGTGGAATAGATCACCTGCAATGATAACAAAATCAACTTTCTTTTCAATTGCAAACTTCATCGCATTTAAAAATGCCTGTGCAAAGTCGATTAACCTTTCTTCACTACCATACTGTCTGTAGCCGAGATGTACATCGGCCATGTGTACGAACCTTATCACAAAATCATGTCTCCAACCTTAGTTATTTTAGTTTTGTCTGTTGTGAAAGTTGGAATGGGGTGGAGATAGGCATTTTTATCTTAATATAACAATAATTATGTATATATGTACTAGGGGACTTCTCCAAGTAGGCAGGACAAATACTTTCACACCACAGCAAAATACTAAATTTTTAGTCAGATAATCTATGATTATGGGCTCTATATATCTACCACTGCACTACGGTAAGGCTCCTTACTGGCTCCTTAACAGAATGAAAAAACTTGCCAAGCCCATAATTACGCTCATACTGGAAGAGTTTGGGGAGAGGGAATTTTTCAGGAGAACTTCTGATCCTATCTTCTTTCAGTCATTCTCCAATGTTCTCGGGTTCGATTGGAACTCATCTGGCTCGACAACTGTGCTGACAGGTGTGCTAAAATCTGTATTAAATACGCCCGACTTTGACATACGTATAGCAGGTGGTAAGGGCAACGAGGGAAGAAAAACGCCGGAACAGATACTGAATTTTTCTGAAGAGCTTGGATTGAGAAGTAGTAAAGCTGAGGAGCTGATAAACATAAGCAGACTGGCAGCGAAGGTAGATAATGTTGCATTGCAGGATGGTTATGATATTTACCATCACGCGATTATATTTTCCAGAAAATACTGGACTGTAGTTCAGCAGGGAATGAATGATGCAGTAAGAATGGCAAGAAGATATCACTGGAGCTTTGAATCGGAAATGCCAAGCATCGAGGAGAGAATACACTCTGGAATAGTTGCAGAGAGAAAAGAAAAAGAGATTATAAATCTCGTTGCAGATAGGAGCAAAGAAAACAGAGAGACAGCTCTCGACATCGTGAGAGACGGCTGTTTCCAGAGAGATTATAGGAGGCTGCTGTCGATTATTAAATTTAGAGATGGGCTCAGCGTTCCAAGAAGGGTTGACTGGAAGGCAATAGAGTATGCGTATAATCTTCAGCCCGAGAGGTTCGAGGATTTGATTCTCATCAGGGGTGTGGGCAAGGGGGCTGTAAGAGCACTAGCGCTCATAGCCGACCTGATTTACAATGCGGAATATGACAGGCAGGATCCGGCAAAGTACTGTTTTGCCGTGGGAGGCAAAGATGGAATTCCCTTCCCTGTAGACAGACGGAGTTATGATGAAGTAATAGAGTTCATGAAGGATGCTATAAAGCAGGCTGAACTGGGGGATTTCGAGAAAAAGGCAGCTTTGAAGAGATTGGCTACTTTGGTACGATAGTGTGAATTTTACCAAGCAGCCTTCTCAACGCCCAGAAAACCATATGCAAAAACAAAGATAATTGCAATGCATGCTGATACAAAGAAAACGGCATTTAGCGAGTGTAGTGCTGAAAGCGAGGCAATGAGTGGCCCGACAGTCTGTCCAACCCTGATAATCGAACTATATGTAGTCATGACGATTGCTCTGTTCTCTGTTGGTGCTGTGGAGACAATTAGGTTCTGCAAAGCTGGTAAAACTGTTCCCTGTCCCAGCCCGAAAAGGAATGTAGTGATGACAAAAAGATATATTGATGGGATAAATGGTGTTATGAGCATCGACAAGGCATAGCTCAAAAATCCGAACTTTATTGTCCCAATAACTCCCAGCCGCTTAATGAAGAGCTCAAATCTGGAGGCTATTATTGCTGTGAATGCCGACATTGATGAAATAACGATTCCTATCACGAAAGAATCTGCAAGAAACCTTCTGTCAAGTAGGAAGGGCAGATACGTAAGAAATGCTCCATAAAAGATCACAAACACAGCAGCACCTGAAACGAATTCAAAAACCAGTTTTGCGTTTTTTAAAATTGCCATACTATTTTTCATGTACTCTCTGAGAGAGTTTGCGGGTCTAACATCTGGATATGTGATGAACATGGCTCCGATACCCACTAGAAAGGCGAGGGCGAATGTAAAGAATGGAAAACGCCAGTCGAAATGAGTAAGAATCCCACCTATGAATGGGTAGCTAGCGGTTCCAATAGCCAGAACACTTGCGTTATAGCCAAGAGCCTTTGCCCTATCCAGTCCAGTATAGATATCTCCTATGAGTGTTGCCGATAGAGCAGTCAGGGCAGAACCACCAATGCCCTGTAAGAATCTGAGTATTAGCATGGTTTTTAAGTCCACAAAGGCACACCCGACTCCAGTAATGGCGAAAAGAAAAAGGCATGGAATTAGAATTTTCTTTCTTCCGAACCTGTCTGCTAAAATACCAATTGCGGGGGCGAAGAATACACCGGGAAGTGTAAAAGCTGTTATAAGCAATGCGACTTCTGCATCAGTTACACCGAACCTGTCTCTTATTGTAGGAAGGGTAGGCGAGATAATCGATACCCCTATTACTCCCATCAGGGTAACTCCAAATATCACTTGAAGAGTTCTGTCTCTGAATGGGGGCATTAATTCTTAAACTTCTCAATATTTTTTAATTCTTTACTGAAATTTCTCAAACGGGTTTGAACTTTGCTGATGGACTTGCACTATTTCTGGGTGTGTGATAGTCAATGGTTCTCTGTATTTTTGAATAATTTCAATTTATAGTTTGAAAGTTGTTATCACCATTATCCTTAAATATCGTGAGGTGGTTAAAATGTGGGCTAAATCGGAGAAAGACCTTCTATGGAGAAGGAGAAAGGAGAAGACCTATCTAGGAGCATCAGGAACCTTTTGATGGAGGGAATAGCGTCTCAGATAATGTTTTCCCTTATCACGGTACCCGTTATAAGTCTGTACCTTGTTTCCATAAATGCAGACCCATCAATTATTGGTCTTGTTGCAGCGATTCCATTCATCTCACAGCTTGTTCAGATCCCTTCGGCGATGTTTGCCGAGAGATTCAGCAGAAAGAAGATCTCAATAATGGCAAATTTTGTTTCTCGAATTTCATTACTGCTTCTGGGAATCTTATTGTACATTGATGGACATTCAACCATCGCCCCCTTCGTAATACTCTTTGCGATTTACAATATTTTCAAGGAAGTCTCCATTATTGCCTGGAACTCGTGGATGCGGGATCTCATTCCAATGCGTAACAGGGGAGAACTCTACTCAAGAAGAATTGCTTACGGAAAGCTTGCGGGATCTATGGTTATTCTCATCTTTGCACTTATATTCAATGTATTCGGCAGTGATGCGTTCCCACTCATATTCTTGGTTGCATTCATAGCAGGAATGTTAAGCCTGCTCTTTATGAAGAGAATAGAAGATGTGGAGGTTGAATATAGAGGAAGGAGAGATCTTAAGAAACCTCTTAAAGATTCGAACTTTCTGAAACTTACAGCATCTTTTTCACTGTGGAAATTGGCATCTGAAATGTCTTTACCGTTCTATTCAGTCTATATCATCGCCGTTTTAAATTACCCGTTGTGGGCTGTTATAGTGCTAACAACCATCAGCCATCTCAGCTCAACGTATTTCCTTCGCATATCGGGAAGAATTATGGACAGATTTGGAAACAAGCCCGTTATGATTCTCTCTTTCATTTCTTTCTCGATGGCAGTCTTTATCTTCACATTTACAACCATGCCGGAAAAACACCCACTGACACCTCTTTTACTTCTTGTAATCTACATCCTGGATGGATTTTACACGTCCATTCCAATTGTAACTTCGATGAATATGATCGCAAAGATAACTGCTAAAGGGTCATCAGCGTCGTATTATGCAGTATACAACGTTATTGCATCATCTTTTGCAGCCTTAGGCTCTATAAGTGGTGGATGTATCGCCTCGGCAGCTCTATCAGCAAACTTTGCTGTAAAGGTGGATATAGAGTCATCTATTGGCTTCGTAGAGATCCCAGCAATTCATTTAGCTGGTTACGACTTCCTTTTTGTAATCTCTGCTGTACTTTCATTAATTGCTGCGAAGCTACTCAGGTTTTTCAAGGAGGAAGGAGAATCAAGCGAAGATGTTGTTAAGGAGGAAATCAAACATGCAGTATTCCACGACGTTCAGACAATAATGGCACACATGCACATTCATCCAAGATGGTTCGTTAAATACCATGCACCTTATACCCCGCACACTCTACAGGTTCAGACAAACTTTAACAACCTTGGACACCCTGTACAATCTGGAAAGAATTTGGAGGAAAACATCCAGAAGTTGACTTAATTGGTAATTCGTGCTGTGCAGATAAAATTTGGGTGTTGGATTTGATAGTCTAACTTCTAAACTCCGTACGTGACGCGAGGCCAAATCCCATCATGGGGTGTAGCTTTCAAAATCCATAATTTAAATAAATTCTATATAGAACTATTGACTTATATTATTTTTATTTCGGATGACTATTACAGGTTATTGATTATAGTGATAGGTTTTAGAATAATAATCGACAGGACATAACTCCTACAAAAGCCAGAAATGTTATTTGTCGGGAGTAATATGAGGGTGGTAATGTACGTTACACTTGATAAGTTCTTTCCACTTTTTGATGATGAAGCTACTAAAAAAGAAGACAGGAGAATCAAAGTTTTGGTTGATGAAATCCATAGATATCACGCGCTTTTGCTTGAGGAAGTGAATAAAGCATATGAAATTGCTAAAAAAGCAAGAGCTAAAGGTTTAGATCCATCCCTCGATGTTGAAATTCCAATTGCAAGAAACATGGCTGAGAGAGTTGAGCAGCTTCTTGGCATAGAGGGAATCTCTGACAGGATTATTGAACTTGAAGAAGAGGGTTTGGGTAGAGAATATATATGCTTCAAAATTGCAGAAGAAATCGTAAAAGGGAAGTTCGGCGAATTTGACAGGCTTGAGGCCATCGATAAAGCTGTGAGAAGTGTTGTAGCCATTCTCACTGAAGGTGTTGTTGCAGCACCCATTGAAGGTATAGCTAAGGTTAAAATAGATAAGAACCACGATGGAAGCGAATTTCTCAAGATTTACTATGCCGGCCCGATAAGAAGTGCCGGTGGTACTGCTCAGGTCATATCCGTTCTCGTTGGTGATTACGTCAGAAGACTTCTTGGTTTAAATCGCTACATTCCCACAGAGGAGGAAATTCTGAGATATATTGAGGAAATACCCCTCTACAAGAAGGTTGCAAACCTTCAGTATTTGCCGAGTGATGATGAAATTAGGCTGATCGTGTCGAACTGTCCGGTGTGTATAGATGGAGAGCCGACGGAGGATGCTGAAGTATCAGGATACAGGAATCTGCCCCGTGTTGAAACGAATAGAGTGCGAGGAGGTATGGCCCTCGTTATTGCCGAGGGTATCGCCCTCAAGGCTCCCAAGCTGAAGAAAATGGTTGATGCTCTTGGAATTGATGGCTGGGAGTGGCTCGACACTCTAATCAACAAGGGTAGCGACAGCAAGGAAGAGGAAAAGGAGGAAGAAAAGGGAGAGGAAAAGAAAGAGGAAGAGAAGAAAGAGGAAGAGAGTGTCGTCGTAAAGCCCAAGGACAAGTATCTCTCAGACATTGTGGCTGGAAGACCGGTATTCAGCCATCCATCAAGGAAGGGTGGATTCAGGCTCAGGTATGGTAGGGCAAGAAACTCCGGATTTGCAACTGTTGGAATAAATCCGGCCACAATGATAATAGCTGACAACTTTATTGCGGTGGGAACCCAGCTCAAGGTTGAAAGACCCGGAAAGGCTGGGGGTGTGGTGCCGGTAACCTCAATTGAAGGACCGACGGTAAGGCTGAAGAACGGTGATGTAATCAGGGTGAACACAATTCAGGAAGCTCTGGTTGTGAAGGATTCTGTCGAGAAGATCCTTGATATGGGTGAGATTCTCATTAATTTTGGAGATTTTCTCGAGAACAACCATCCTCTCGTTCCCGCATCCTATGTTTACGAGTGGTGGATTCAGGAAGTTGAAGACAAGGTGCCCAAGGGAGACTACAGAAAGATCGACGAGGATACTGCGTTAAAGTTGTGTGATGAATATAATGTCCCGCTTCATCCTGATTACACGTTTCTGTGGCATGACATAAGCGTGGATGATGTTCACTACCTCAGGAATTTCTTTGCGGAGAATGGAAAGGTGGAGGGCAAGTACGGAAAGAGCACTCTTGTTGCCAAATATGATGCGAAGGCCAAGGAGATACTTGAAAGTTTGCTTGTTGAACACAAGATCAGGGATGGGATGATTGTCATTGAAAAATGGAAGGTTCTCGTCAGGTGTCTTGGTCTGAGTTATGATTTAAAGCCAGCAGTGAATGTAGACGATGCTAAAAATACACTCGATCTTGTCAGAAAACTCTCCGGACTTGATGTAAGGGCAAGAGCTCCTGTGAGAATAGGAGCCAGGATGGGCAGACCTGAGAAGGCCAGGGAAAGAAAGATGAATCCTCCACCGCACATACTCTTCCCTCTTGGTCAGAGTGGAGGAAAAACAAGAGACATCAAAAATGCAATCAATTATACTAGTTCTTACAACGCTGTCAAGGGTGAAATTTCTGTTGAACTGCCTTTGAGGGTCTGTAAGGAATGTGGAAAGGAAACAATCTGGTTAAAGTGTGAGTGTGGCGGTTTAACAGAACAGTTCTATTACTGTCATAGATGCAGAACAAGAACGGACAGTGAGGTATGTCCCAGGTGCGGGGACGAGGCAGAAGGATACGTCAGGAGGAAAATTAACATAAGAGAACTTTATGAAAAGGCTCTGGAAAATCTTGGTGAAAGGGATACGTTCGATACGATAAAGGGTGTAATTGGTTTAACTTCAAAGAATAAGTTTCCAGAAAGGCTTGAGAAAGGTATTCTGAGAGCTAAATACAACGTCTACGTTTTCAAGGATGGAACTGCGCGATATGACATGACGGATATTCCTGTTACTCATTTCAGGCCGAGAGAAATTGGTGTGACGGTTGAGAAGCTGAAGGAGCTGGGATATTCCGTTGACTGGAAAGGAAACGAGCTTAAAAGCGAAGATCAGATTGTTGAACTGAAACCCCAGGACATAATACTTGCCAAGAGTGCAGCAGAATATCTTGTGAGAGTGGCAAAATTCGTTGACGAGTTGCTTATGAAGTTCTATGGTCTGGAGCCGTACTACAATGTTGAGAAGCCAGAGGATCTCATAGGACATCTGGTTATTGGGCTAGCACCACACACATCAGCCGGTGTGCTTGGCAGAATTATTGGTTTTGCTGATGTGCTTGCCGGATATGCACATCCGTACTTCCATGCTGCCAAAAGAAGGAACTGTGATGGCGATGAAGACTGTGTAATGCTTCTGCTCGATGGTTTGCTGAACTTCTCTAAAGAGTATCTGCCAGACAAGAGAGGAGGACAGATGGACGCTCCTCTTGTCCTGACGGTTATTCTCGACCCGAGAGAAGTCGATGGAGAAGTTCACAACATGGATATTGTTGAGAGATATCCGCTCGAGTTCTATAATGCAACGCTGAGGTATGCGGATCCCAAGGAGCTTGTCGGAGTTGTGGAGAGAGTTGAGGATAGACTGCACGATGATACGCGTTACTGCGGGCTTGCATTCACACACGACACGGATGATATCGCTGCTGGTGTCAAAGAGAGTGCATACAAATCGCTTGGTTCAATGCAGGATAAAGTCAGAGCCCAGATGGGGCTTGCAGAGAAAATCATAGCGGTTGATGAGCACGATGTGGCTGAAAGAGTTATCAAAACACACTTCCTGCCGGATATAATCGGAAACCTGAGAGCATTCTCTAGGCAAGAATTCAGGTGTGTCAACTGCAATGAGAAGTACAGGAGAATTCCTCTCATCGGGAAATGCACAAAGTGTGGTGGAAAGCTCACTCTCACAGTCCATGGAGGCTCGATAAAGAAGTACCTTGACATCTCTAAATTGCTTAGCGACACATACAACCTATCAGAATATACAAAACAGAGATTGATGTTGATCGATCTTGAAATTAGATCACTCTTTGAAAGCGAAACGAAGAAGCAGGTCAAGATTAGTGATTTCTTTGGATAATTTAATTTCGTTAATTCTCTTCTTTTTGTGGAATTATAGTGAGTTGAGTAAACTTATGCAAAAGATTAACGAGGGTCATCCAGCTTGGCAATGTCTTTTTCACTTACAACATCGATTCCGTTCATCTTCAGTAAAGCTGCTGTAACGCCCCATCCTTCTATTATCTTCCCTGAAAAAGTCCCATCGTAGATCTCTCCAGTGCCGCACGATGGACTGAGTGATTTCATGATGGCCAGTTTTGCGTCAACGAGTCTGGCGATTTTTAGCGTTTCCTCAGCCCCTTTAATAAAATCTTTGGTTATATCCTCTCCGTCCTCTGTATACACTTTGCTTTTACCCTTGAGCACACCAAATCCATCGCCATCGGCGATTTCACATTTTTTGCGTGGTGTTGGGCGGCCGCCAAGCTGTTCCGGACATACTGGGATGGGAGTAAATCCTTTTCTTTTGAGAAAGTCAATAACATCTCTGTTGAACTTGGAACCACCATTGTATCTGCATCGTATCCCGAGGAGGCAGGCGCTTACTATGACATTCATTTTCTTTCCCCCACTATGAAATAGTGGTATTGGTAAGCATCAATCTCATCAACCTTCAACCCCTCCCTTTCAAGCATGGTGATCACATCTTCTTCCAGGATTCTGTCATCCAGTGGAGGGCCAAAAGGTGTTTCAATTTTTTTCCAGTCAATCACAACAATGGTTCTGGATTTGCTGGCTGCCCAGTGGATGTATGATTGCGGATCGCTCAGTTCATGTAAGACGTTGGCAAAAAGAACAAAATCCACATTGAAATCCAGTTCGGGAGGTTTATCAGATACAATAACTCCAATATTCATCAAACCGGATTCGTGAGCCTTTTTTATTAGATATTCAGCCATTTCAAAGCTAATTTCGATTGCATATACTTTTTTGAATAGTTTTGCAAGGTGGACTGTAAAATACCCGGTCCCGGCTCCAACATCAACTGCAATCTGTCTTATTTCATCGGGAATCTCTGAAACAAATTTAACTAGTGGGTCGGGGGGCTGTATCTCCCTTCTTTTATCCGACTCAAGTTCGTGTTTATTAGAGGGATCAAAGACATGAGGCATAGCTACCGATCTGATTCGGGTCTTATTAACCTTCGTCTCTATCGAGATTTGAGGGTGACTCTCGACAAATTTTTTAAACAAATGGTGCAACGCGTAGAGAGTGGTTAGGATGAAATCCAAGAAGGAGAAGATAGTTACAATAAATGTGGGGAAGAACGGTCTGACGGAAAACTTAATAAACGAGATAAATCTCCAACTTGAGAAGCGCGGAGTAGTGAAGGTTAGAATGCTCCGCAACTTCAGGAGTATAAACCTCGTAGAGGGAAAAGATAAAAAGAAGCTCGCGGAAGAAATAGCTTCAAGGGTTAATGGTAAACTGGTAGACTTTAGAGGTTTCGTGCTCACCTTTAAGAGGTGTTAAGATGGCGACGGTGTATGATGTTCCGGCTGATGTGTTGATAGAGCGCGTGGCAGAAAGGCTCAAAGAAATGGAGGAGTTTACCCCACCAGAGTGGGCAATGTTCGTGAAGACAGGAGTACACAAGGAGAGATCCCCAGAACAGCCAGACTGGTGGTACATCAGAGTGGCTTCTATCCTTAGAAAAGTGTATATAGACGGTCCAGTGGGTATCGAGAGACTGAGAACAGCCTACGGTGGAAGGAAAAGAAGAGGTGTTGAACCTCCGAAGTTTAGGAAGGGTAGTGGTGCGATCATAAGAAATGCTCTCCATCAGCTTGAGAAGGCTGGATTTGTTAAGAAGACTGAAGAGGGTAGGGTTGTTACACCTCAGGGGAGAGCTTTTCTTGACAAGATAGCAGCAGAGATAAAGAAGGAACTCGTACAGCAGATACCAGCACTTGCAAAGTACTAATCCCAAAATATTTATTCTTATTTAATCAAAATTTTAAGAGGTGAAGTCCATGGACGAACTAGAGGAGATTAGAAGAAGGAAATTGATGGAACTACAGGCCCAGAGGCAGAGAGAGCTAGAAGAGCTACAGAGACAGCAGGAGATTCAGAGACAAATTGAACTCCAGAAAAAGGCAATTCTCAGGGCAATACTCGAACCTGAAGCTAAAGAAAGGTTATCCAGACTCAAGCTAGCTCATCCGGATATTGCTGAAGCTGTTGAGAATCAGCTTATTGCTTTAGCTCAATCAGGTAGGCTCTCTCAGAAAATATCTGATGAAATGCTTGTTGAAATACTCAAAAGAATAATGCCTAAGAAAAGAGAACCGAGGATCATAAGAAAGTGAGGGAAAAATTATATAATCTCTCTGTGGAGTGATGGGGCATGGGTAAAAAGACTTTGGGTGTTAAGAAAAGGCTCGCAAAGTTTCTTAAGCAGAACAGAAGGGCTCCAGTATGGATTACTTTAAAGACAAAGAGAAAGGTATTTGCAAGCCCTAAGAGAAGATTTTGGAGATCGACAAAGCTTAAAGTGTGAGGTGGGTGGATTATGGCGAAGATTGTCGTTGAGAGGGTTTACTCAATAAGACTCAGGCAGAAAATGAAGAAGTATCCAAGATGGTTGAGGGCAAAGAAGGCTGCAAGGTATGTCAGAAACTTCCTCAGCAGACACATGAAGGTTGAACCAGAGAATGTCAAAATCGATACGAGCATAAACGAGAAGATCTGGGAGAGAGGAGCACAGAAACCACCTGCGAGAATCAAAATCAGGGCTGTTAAATTCGATGATGGTGTAGTCGAAGCAGAACTGGCGTAACATGCCGCATCTCTTAAGCATCAGGGGCGTCCCGCTGATCGGACTGTACATGCGGGTTACTGAAGAAGCAGCAATACTTGGTGTAAGGGACGAGAAAGCTGAAAATCTGCTGAGGGAAGAACTGGACGTTGATGTAGTTGTGACAACACTTGCTGGTTCAGAACTTGTCGGAGCATTGGCAGCAGCAAACTCAAACGGTGTCGTCGTGAGCAGCCACGTCACAAAGAAGGAAATCGAGAGACTAAGTAGGGTTTTCGATGTGTATGTCGTTGACACCCATATGACCTGCCTTGGTAACATTCTTTGTTTGAACGATAAAGGGGCTGTGGCTCATCCGGAAATCGAGGATACTGTTGTTGAGAAAGTAACAGATGTACTCGATGTTGACATTGCTCGCGGGACAATTGGAGGAGTGAAGACAGTGGGCATGGCCGCAACTGTGACAAACAATGGTGGATTGCTTAACCCAAATGCAAACGAGTGGGAGATTAAGAAAGTTAAGGACATGCTTAAGATTGATGTCATGACCGGAACGGTTAATTTCGGGAGTGATATGGTCGGAACGGGATTGGTTGCAAACAGCAAGGGGTACATAGCTGGAGAAGATACGACGGGATTTGAGCTTGGTATTATTGAAGAAGCTTTAGGCTTTTTGTGAGGTGATACCATGATGTTTGAAGTAAGCGGTAAGTTTAAGAATGTTGGTGGTTGGCTACCTTTCAGGAAGGTTGTAGAGGCGCACAACGAGAAATTTGCAATCGAGAAAACGTATTCCCTTATTGGTAGCAACCACAAGGTAAAAAGAAACCTCATAAAAATCGAAAGTGTAAAGAAGGTTGAGGAGAAGGCTGAGTGATATATATGGAAAAAGAAGAAGTTTCAAGAAAAATTCAGGAGAAACTCATGGTTCTCCAGCAGTTACAGAGCGAGGGCGAGGCAATTCAGAGAAAGATTGTCGAGCTTGAGCTTGTCCAGTCAGAGCTTGACAAAACCATTGAGAGCCTTGAATATTTTGACTCTCTTGATGGTAGTGTTGAAGCCCTTATGAATCTTGGCGGTGGCGTATTTGCTTACGTTGATGTCAAGGATTCAAAGAAGATGCTTGTGGATGTTGGAGCGGGAGTAATTATTGAAAAGGAAGTCAAGGATGCAATAGAAACTCTCAAGAAGAGGAAGGAAAACATCCAGCAGAACGTTTCGCAGTTGGAGCAAGCCCTTCAGCAGATTGTAAACCAGGCAGAAAAGATTCAGATGGAGATTGCCGAGCTCTCGAAAGAGAGTGGTAAGTAATGTTCAAATTTCTAAAAGAAAAACTCAAGTTTTTTAGAAAGAAAGTTGATGAGGAAGTAGAAGAGAAGGATGAGGTAGCTGAGAAAGTAGAGGAAGAAGTAAGTGAAGAGGAGATAAAAGAAGAGAAAATTAAAGAAGCTGAGGAAAAAGTCGAAGAGGAGAAGGTAGTAGAAGATAAGAAACCGGTAGTAACAGAGGTTGTTAAGAAGAAAGAAGAGGAAGAAAAAGTAGAGGAGAAAAAAGGAAAGATCGGTCTTAAGGAGAAGGTTACCGCTCTTGTACTTCGCAGGGAAATTTTAATTGATGAAGGAAAGCTTGACGAAATTCTTCCTGAGCTCGAAATGATTCTTCTTGAGAGTGATGTGGCTTTTGAGGTTGTTGAGGAGATCTCTTCGAGACTCAAGGAGAGGCTTGTTGGTAGGAGAAAGAAGATTGGGGAAAGACTTTCAGATATTGTGTTGGATGAACTCAGGACAATTATCAAAGAAATTCTTGATACCAATCAGTTTGATTTTGATGAGTTTGTGTCTTCAAAACTCAAGGAGAAGAAACCCCTCAACATAATTTTTGTTGGTGTTAATGGAACTGGAAAGACAACAACCATCGCAAAAATTGCAAAGAGATTGATGGACAATGGCTACAGTGTTGTGCTTGCTGCAGGAGATACTTTCAGGGCTGGAGCCATAGAGCAGCTTGAAGAACATGCAAACAGGCTTGGGGTCAAGTTAATCAAACACAAGGCTGGAGCAGACCCGGCAGCAGTCATCTACGATGCAATAAAGCATGCCGAGAGTAAAGGGATCGATATCGTGCTATCCGATACTGCTGGAAGAATGCACACAAAGAAGAACCTCATTGATCAGCTTGAAAAGATAAAGAGAGTTACAAAGCCAGACCTGACAATATTTGTCGATGAGAGTATTGCCGGCAACGATGCTGTTGAAAGAGCCAGAATGTTCAACGAAGCGGTTGGAGTGGATGGTATAATCCTGACAAAGCTCGATGCAGACCCCAAGGGTGGGACAGCCATTTCGGTAAGCTACGTTACAGGAAAGCCAGTCCTCTTTGTTGGTGTTGGGCAGGAATACGACGACCTCGTCAAGTTTGACTCAAAGTGGTTGATCGAGAGGATTTTTGAATAAGATATAAGCGCATATACCATATTGCGCTGAGCGAGAAACCAATCGACGCCAGAATAATGCCAAGTCCGGGAACCACCATTATCGGGAGCACAAAGAATGTTGTAATAACAAGAATTGCTGAAACATCAAGTAGATTTCTTGCAGCGAATTTTATTCCCTGAACAAGAGCGTCAAACACGCTGCAGTTTTCAGCTATAAGCACAAAGCGAGATGGTATGGTTAGGACACTCACAGTAAAAATGGCTAAGCTATATAAAAACTCAACGACATAACTTTTCTCAGTTATAAGCTGGATGGTTGAAAAAGGCATGATTATCGAAATCAATACCATCGAAATCAGTACTTCAAGCGCAATAATTCTTGGTGTGTACAGAAAGCCACAATCCATAAACGTGGAAAACTTAAACGTTCCTTCGGTGTTAATCTCCATCGACACTCCGATTATGCCAGCTATAATGAACTCGACGATGACAAATATCATGCTACCGAACAGTATAAAGACAAAAATAGTTCTCTGTATGTCTTCCATTAACAAGTTTGAAAATTCTTCAGCGATTTCCTCGGGCTGACCCTGGGCAACATCCAAAATTTTGTCTGGAGGGATTATGGATAGTATGGCTGCAATAAAGAACATGTATATCACAACTATACCTAGAAAAATTATTCCGATCATCATTGGATTTCTCAGAAAGAGTTTAAATCCAGGCACGATGACGTCACGCACGAGCTGCATGTAGAATGTTGCTGGAATTAGGAAATAAATATGTTTGGGGAATATTATGAAGGTTGCATTGCTAAGACCCGAGGAATATATTGAAAAGTCGGCAAATCTACTAAAATCTAGAGGCTTCGAAGTAGTTGTAGCACCTTTTCTTAAAATAGTGAGAAACGAAGAGGGAATTGAGAGGCTGAAGACTGTAAAGGACTTTGACACAGTGATTATAACAAGTCAGACCGCTGCAAGGATTGTTGCTCAGCATAGTCCAGAAATTTTGAATGGTAAAAGAGCTATTGCAATAGGTAAGAAAACGGCGGGAGTTCTCTCTGAACTTGGGATAAATCCAGATTTGCCGAGCAAGTACGATTCTGCAACGCTTTATCACGAGTTTGTGGATGAGCTTAAGGGTAAGCGGATTCTGATCCTGAGAAGTGATAAGGGCGACCCAATACTCCTCAAACTTGCTGAAGTGGCCGATATCGAGGAAATTGTTCTCTACAGAATCGAGAGGGAATGGGGTGAAAGACAGAGAGAGCTCATAAAGCATGTTGCTCAGAGAAACATCGATGCAGTTGTTTTTTCGAGCAGTATGATGGTGAAGAGTTTCATGGAACTTGCGCATTCAATGGAACTCTTTGAAGATGTAAAGAGAGGACTGAACACCATACACACAGTGGCTATAGGCCCTCCAACAAAGAAAGTTCTCGAGGAATATGGTGTAAAAGCGGTTATGCCTGCTGAATATACTTTTGACGGCGTTTTGAAGTTGCTGATTGATCTGAGGGGTTCGCAATTCAGATTTTGAGTATGATGAATCTCTGTTGCTATTTTATTCCCGCTGCTTGCAAGACCCTTTCCGTGGGGAGGGGGGTAGTTCACTTCACATAGTTGATTGCGAATAGCCCAAATTGTTAAATACTATGCACACGTATGTGCACATATGGTAAAAACAATATCACTTTCAGATGAAGCATATAACCTGCTAAAAAGCATAAAAAGAAAAAACGAAAGTTTCTCAGACGTTATTAAAAGGCTTGTAGGGTGTAAAGGAAGACTCAGTGAAGTGCTAGACTTATATCCTGAGTTAAAAGATGTTAAAGAATTCGAAGAATCTATAGAAACCAATAGAAAAGTAATTGATGAACGCTTGGAGAAAGTCTTTAATGAAGTGTCTTGAACTCAAAGCATACTTTGCATTTTTAATGAATGTTTGGGGAGTTTTCAATGAAATGTCTTGATACGACTTATTTCATCGATATGATTAGAAGGCCTGAATCAATCAGAGAACTCACAAAAAACTTGACGCTGAAGGTATTCATGCTACGACAGTAGTGAATGTGTATGAAACTCTCTTCGGTGCGTTTGCAGTGAGCGGAGACAAGGGAAATAAAATGAGAGATAAGCTCACGAAAGTCTTCAGCAAGCTGGAGATTCTGAACTTTACTTATAGGGGTGCTGTTTTGGCTGCTAAAATCGGTGGAAAGTTAGCGAAGCAAAGTAGGAAAGTTGGACTTGACGCAATTGTTGCCGCAATAGCAATCAATAATGGATGCGAAGCTATAGTCACGAGAAATGAAAAGCATTTCAGATGGATAAGTGAAATAACCGATTTAAAAATAGAAGTTTATAAAATATAGTATGTTTTTATCTTCCTGTTACGACGCTGTCAAGAATAGCAACAAAAAATAAATAAAAGAAATACAATATATGCACCCCCAACTCAACCAATTAATAGAGTACATCAAATCCACAAAAGTCTTTCGGAGGAACAAGAAAAATATAGAGC
>Ga0182240_100228_pt1 | contig 22688 bp, 20 predicted proteins | sample hydfrates4_PW_90_FD_145594 | JGI IMG/M metagenome (GOLD analysis project Ga0182240, IMG submission 145594) | Subsurface microbial communities from deep shales in Texas, USA - hydraulic fracturing test 4_PW_90 | ecosystem: Environmental > Aquatic > Deep subsurface > Shale gas/oil reservoir >...
TAGCATAGTTAGTTCTCCTGACTTTTAAATATGGAGATACATTATCTAATTGAAGTTTATCCTATAATATATTAATATCAATACGCAAAATCTTATCTAAATGATAGGTTTTCCTTATAGCTTGAACGAAGCAATGTCTCATTGCCCGGCATTAAGTGAAGCAAGAGGTGTACACTTTTATTCGAATAGAGGAGATGCCGTGTGATTACTTTCTTCCAATTGCAGACTTTCTGTGAGGTAATAGAAAGGGGGACTTTCAGTGCGGCAGCAGAAAAGCTGTATATATCCCAACCTTCCGTAAGCCAGCACATAGCGAACCTGGAAAAACACTTTGGAGTAAAGCTCTTCGACCGCCGAAAACGCAAGGTGCGCCTCACCCCTGAAGGCAGGGTCTTATACTCCACGGCAAAAGAAGTGCTGGAGCAATTAGACAGGGCAAAAAAAAGGATAGACGACCTGAGGTCCCTGGAGGCGGGGACGTTGAACATAGGATGTAGCCACTACGTGGACTCCCTGCTTTTATGGCAGGTGCTACCAGAATTTGTCTCCCAACACCCTAAAGTCAGCGTGAGCACTTTTATAGGAACTATAGAAGAACTGAAAAGCGCGCTTCTTTCCTCCGATATAGAACTTATCTTTGCAGAGAGGACCCCTGACTTTGTGCCAAGCTCGCAATTTTCAAGCAAGATCGTGGCCTCAGAAAAATTAGTTTTCGTGGCAACCTCAGACCTTGCAGGCAAAAAAACGTCTTTTTTCACTCCAAAAGATCTGGAAAGATATCCTCTTATAGGCTGGCATCCATCATCGTGCCTCTTTTCATACCTAAACGACTTTCAGATGCAAAATCAGCTCCGCCTTAGGCGCAAGATCACCGTATCAAGCATTGAGGCAGCCAGAGAGCTGGCCTTGAAGGGGCACGGGATAGCCCTACTGAACCTTCGCTCCGTAGAGGATGACATAGCCATGGGAAGGTTGATAAAACTGGAAGTAAAGACCCCCCAACCGCTGAAACTGGACATCCTAGCCTTATTCCACCAAACCCAGGGCCTAACCTATGCAGGCTGGGAAATGATTAAATTCCTTGAGCGGAAACTACTATTTCATGAAGGTTCTCAATAATAAGATAGCCAAAGATGTAGGTTGTACAGAGAGCCTTCATGTGCTATTTTCATTGTGCCTCCGAGCTGAAGCTCCTAAAGGTCCAATCCTATGGAGCCCAGCCGAAGGGTATTCCTGGAAACAGGAGTGCCTCCCGTGTTTGGAAAGGAGGGATGAGCATGTTCATACGGGATGCCTCCTGGAGAAGCAAACTTTGACAAAGGGGGAATGAACATGCGCAAATTTTTTGCCTTCCTGGTGAGCGTGGCACTGCTAATGGCCCTCGCCCTTCCTGGTGTAGCGGCCCCACAATATTTGATGATGGCCACCACCACCAGCACCGATAACACAGGGCTTTTGAACGTTTTGGCGCCAGCCTTTGAAAAGGCAGCAGGCATAGAGCTTCGCTGGACCGCCGTAGGGACTGGCAAAGCCTTGGAGTTGGGAAAAAACTGCGACGTGGATATCTTGCTGGTTCACGCACCCAACAAGGAGAAAAAATTCGTGGAAGACGGATACGGGGTAAACCGCAGGGAAGTAATGTACAACGACTTCGTCATAATAGGACCTCCTTCTGACCCAGCAAACATAAAGGGGCTTGACGTCATCTCCGCCCTGAAAAAAATCCGATCTCATGAAGCTTTATTCGTAAGCCGAGGAGATAACTCTGGAACCCATACGAAGGAGCTCAAACTCTGGAAAGAAGCAGGAATCAATGGACTGGACAAGGAAAAGTGGTACATACAGACCGGACAGGGCATGCTGAACACCATAAACATAGCAACGGAGCGCGACGGATACACATTAACGGACAGGGGGACCTTCATAAAATACGAGGCAAACCACAAAGGCACTCCTCCTCTCGTGATACTGGTCGAAGGAGATAAGCTCTTGCTCAACCAGTACAGTGTCATAGCCGTAAATCCAAAGCGCTGTCCCAAGGTAAAATATGACCTGGCACTCAAGTTCATCGATTGGATAACCTCCCAAGAGGGACAAAAAGTAATAGGCGACTTCCGCCTTATGGGAAAGCAACTTTTCGTGCCCAACGCTGCTGAACAGTAAGGCATTCAGGAGAGGGTAAAATGAACTACATCCTTGAAGGCTTCATAGGGGCTATCAATTTGCTTTTAACGAAAGATCCAGAAACCTACTCAGCCATCTGGACAACGTTGCGCATTTCCACCCTCTCCATAACTTTCACTCTCCTGTTGGGCATCCCCCTGGGATTTCTTCTGGGACACTACTCCTTCCCTGGCAAAAGGGTCCTTAGGACCATTGTGGACACTCTGCTCGCTCTACCAACGGTGGTAGTGGGCCTTTTGGTCTACGCGTTCATTTCTAGGAGAGGGCCTTTTGGCGAATTGGGGCTTTTATTCACCATACCAGGCGTCGCCATCGGACAATTCATCCTGGCTTTGCCAATAGTGGTCTCCCTTACTGCATCGGCAATAGAGGGAATGGATCCCAAAGTCTACCTGACCATCAAAACCCTGGGAGCTTCCAACAAGCAAGCGGCTATCGCCTCCCTGTGGGAGGGACGCTATGCGGTGTTAGCAGCTGCGATAACCGCGTACAGCAGGGTGATATCCGAGGTAGGCATTTCCATGATGATAGGCGGAAACATCAAATGGCACACCAGAACCATAACGACCGCCATTGCCCTGGAGACAGGAAAAGGGGAGTTCTCCATGGGGATAGCCCTTGGAGCCGTGCTCCTTGCCTTCGCCTTTTTCGCCAACACCTTGGTCTCTTTCCTGCGAAGGAGGGCCTAACATGAAAGATATTTTCAGGCTGGAAAATGTAATTCACCAGTATTCTGGAAGGACGGTCCTGGACATACAAAACTTCGAGGTGAAGGAAGGAGAAGCTTTGGCCCTCTTGGGACCCAACGGAAGCGGCAAGAGCACCTTGCTGCGAATACTGGCCTTTCTTGAGAAACCCACGAAGGGCAGGGTTTACTACGACGGCAAGATGGTAAATGAACCATCGTTCGCCCACAGAAGGGAAGTAACCCTGTTGCTGCAAAATTCTCCTCTGCTCAAAAGGAGCGTGGAGGAAAACTTATGCTATGGATTGAAAGTCAGAGGCAAGACCAGCAACATGCAAGAAAAAGTGAGAACGGCCCTCGAAATGGTGGGCCTCAACCCTCAAAAATTCGCCAAAAGGAAATGGTTTGAGCTTTCAGGTGGGGAGGCACAGAGGGTGGCCTTGGCTTCAAGGCTCATTTTGAAACCGAGGGTGCTTCTCCTTGATGAACCCACTTCAAGCGTTGACTCTGAGAGCGCAAAGGTCATGAAAGAGGCAATCCTAAAGGCAAAAAGCCAATGGGGCTCCACCCTAGTGATAGTAAGCCACGACCTAGCGTGGATCTATCAGGTCACCGAGAGGGCCCTCTCACTCTTCAACGGCAAGCTCATAAACCACGTTCCAGAAAATGTGCTATCCGGAAACTGGGAACCCCGTAACGGCAGCCTTTTTGCCCTGAAACTTTCAGATGGCCAGATCATAATGGGAGCTGGTAATCCCATGGAAAGTTCAACTGCCCTACTGGACCCCAAGGACGTGATAATCTGCGCAGAAAAACCCGAGGAGGATTCTGCCCTGAATGCTCTTGAAGGGACCATAGTCTCCATGAACCTGGCAAGAGATACCGGCCAAGTATTGGTTAAAACCCTAGTTGGAGATAAAACCATCTCCAGCCTCGTCACCGAAAAATCCATGAAAAACCTTCATCTTCATCCGGGCCTGAAGGTGTTTCTCCACTTCAAGGCCTCAGCCCTCAAGTGGTTACAATGACCTTTTTGCCAACATCAGTTTAATTGAAAAAACTTACAGATCATTATATAATGCATGGTGCGCACAATTAATTATTCAATAGAGGAGGTTGTAACCTTGGCACTGCAGGTAATACATGAACTAGTCCAAAAATACCGCAGCACCTTTATCGGTTACTGGAAGGATTTCCACAAACACCCGGAACCAAGCCACAAAGAGATCAGAACGGCCGCCAAGGTCGCAGAGATATTGAAAAACCTAGGCATGGAAGTGAAAGAGGGCGTGGGAGGCACTGGTGTTGTGGGCCTATTAAGAGGAGCACAAACAGGCCCCACCATAGCCCTTAGAGCGGACATGGACGCCCTCCAGATAAAAGAGGAAACGGGCTGTGATTTTGCCTCCATGAACGAAGGAGTCATGCACGCCTGCGGCCACGATTCCCACACAGCCATGCTATTGGGTGCCGCCCATGTGCTTTCAGAACTCAAGACCCACATAAGAGGAAACATTAAATTCATCTTTCAACCCGCAGAGGAGGACAGCCCCGTGGGTGGGGCCCCAGCAATGATTAAGGATGGGGTATTAGAAGACCCCAAAGTGGAGGCCATATTCGGTATCCACGTTTGGCCAACCCTGGAGACGGGCGTCATGGGAATAAAAGAGGGGGTAATGTCCGCCGCTTCGGACAGGCTTAAAATGTCCATATTGGGCAAATCCACTCATGCAGCCACTCCTGAATTCGGTGTGGACGCAGTGGTTATAACAAGCCAAGTCATATCGGCCCTGCAGACCATTATCTCAAGAAACGTAAGCCCTCTGGATTCTGCCGTCATAACCTTTGGAAAAATAGAAGGCGGAAGCAGGTACAACATAGTGGCAGACCGAGTAGACCTGGATGGAACGGTCCGGACCTTCAACCCGGACACGAGAAAATTGGTGGCGGAAAAGATATCCCAAATTGCAAAGGGCGTGTCAAGTAGCATGGGAGGAGATTGTATCGTAGATTATAAATGGGGGTATCCTCCCACCATGAACGACCCTTCAGTTACCCAAATAGCAAAAGAAACCATCTTGGAAACTTTAGGGGAAAACGGTCTCTATGAAATCTCCATGCCAAACCCTGGCGGGGAAGACTTCGCTTTCTTCAGCGAAAAAGTCCCCGCTGCGTTTGCGTGGTTGGGATGCAGACCCAAAGGCATCCCTCCAGAAAACTTCCCCAAGCTTCACAACAATAAGTTCTTGCCCGATGAGGAAGCTCTACCCATAGGGGTTACTTATCTCTGCCAGGTTGCCCTGGCCGCATTGGGGGCGTTATCCAAATGAATTTAGAAGAGCTTACAAAATTGAGAAGGGACTTTCACAAGTTTGCTGAGGCAGGCTGGTGTGAATTCCGAACCACGTCAATAATTGCGGAGACCCTTTCAAAACTCGGATATGAAGTGCAGGTCGGAAAGGCGATCCTGGACGAGTCATCCGCTATGGGCCGTGACGAATCAATAGTGCCGAATGAAATCGAAAGAGCCTTAAGACAAGGTGCCGACCCCAAATGGATCGAAAAGATGGAAGGCTATACCGGAGCATTAGCCGTCCTTGATACAGGAAAAGAGGGCCCCACCATAGCCCTGCGCTTTGACATAGACGCCGTGGAAGTGAGCGAGGCAAAGGACGACAAACATCGCCCATATAGGGAGGGCTTTTCTTCCGTAAACTCCGGAGCCATGCACGCCTGCGGCCACGACGGCCATGCAGCCATCGGTCTTGGAGTAGCCCAAGTACTGGCTGCCAAAAAAGACCTCTTACGGGGCAAAATAAAGCTTATCTTCCAACCCGCGGAGGAGGGAGTGAGGGGAGGCAAGGCAATTGCAGAAAAAGGCATTCTTGACGACTGCGATTATCTCTTGGCCCTGCACCTTGGCCTTGGCCTTCCCACAGGCAAGATAGCAGGAGGTGTAGCTGGGCTTCTTTGTACCACAAAGTTCGACGTGTTCTACAAGGGAAAGGCTTCCCATGCAGGAGTGGCGCCCAATGAAGGTAAAAACGCCCTTTTAGGTGCAGCCAATGCCGTGATAAACCTCCAGGCCATAGCTCCCCATAGAAAAGGCACATCCAGGATCAACGTGGGAGTCTTGCACGCAGGGGAAGGAAGAAACGTAATTCCTCCAAAGGCCATGTTCAAGGCAGAGACCAGGGGAGAGACGGAAGAAATAGCTTCGTACGTGTACGAGAGAGCCATGAAGATCGTAAAATCCTGTGCTTCCATGTACGACCTGGAATGCATCGTAAAGGAGATGGGTAAATCCACTACCGCAAAAAGCGACGAAGACCTGGTCGATTTGATATGCCAAGTCGCAGGAGAGACCAGGGAATTCAACAGTATAGAAAGCTTTTATAACATGGGAGGAAGCGACGACTTTTCATGGATGATGAAGAGAGTCCAAGAGAAAGGAGGGAAAGCGTCTTACATAGCTTTGGGAGCTGACATAGAGGCAGGACACCATAACGAATACTTCGACTTCGACGAAAAAAGCCTGCTCAAGGGAGTAGTTCTCATGAGCCAGCTAGTAGAAAAACTAACCAACTCTGAAAGCTAAAAGAAAGGAGGATTTTACAAATGGTTCAAGAAAAGGAAAAACATGGTTTTTTGTATAGGATCATCAAGGGAATAGAAGTAGCAGGCAACAAATTGCCCCATCCATTTTGGCTTTTCATGGGGTTTTGGGTCCTAGTCTACATACTGTCGGCGGTGTTCGCAGGAGCTCAGGTGGTAAAACCTGGAACGGACAAAACGATTCAAATTATAAACCTTATATCCCGAGAAGGCCTCAACTGGCAGCTGACTAGTTTGGTCAAAAACTTCTCAAGCTTCCCGCCCCTTGGACTGGTGCTAGTTATGATGATAGGCCTTGGGGTCACCACCAAAAGTGGCTTTCTTGAAGCTTTGATGAAGAGCATAGCCAAAGTTCCAGAGAAGTTCTTGATCTTCGCCGTCTTCCTGTTTGGAATATGTGGCAACCTGGCATCTGATGCAGCCATAGTCATAGTGCCGCCCCTTACAGGAGCTTTGTTCTTCTCCATGCGCAAAAACCCCATCTTCGGACTGGTTCTTGGGTACGGTGCTGTCTGTGCCGGATTCACGGCGAACCTTTTCATAGCTGGGACCGACGTTCTCCTTTCGGGAATATCCACCACCGCATACCAGATAGTGGTACCAGAAGGGGAAGTGTACCCCACCGCAAATTATTACTTCATGGTGATATCCACTCTAGTCATATCGGCACTAGGCGCCATCTTTGTGAGCAAGTTTTTGATGCCCTCCTTTGGCGCATGGGATAAAAAGTTCGACACATGCGATGCCGCGCTGGAAATGCACGGTTCTCAGGATTCAACGAAAGGCTTTGCTTTGACCCAAGAGGAAAGTAAGGCTTTCAAGAGCGCCCTTTGGTTTACCTTGCTATATTGGGCCGTCATGCTGGCAATGGTTCTTATCCCCGGTGGTCCCTTGCGGGATCCCGCAAAGAACACCATTATCCCCTCACCGTTCATAAAAGGCATGGTCCCCCTTATGCTCCTTTACTTCATACTTGTCGGTGTGGTTTACGGACGTAAGGCAGGCACGATAAAGACCGCAAAGGACATGATCGATAGCATGGTTTCAAGCGTAGGTCACATGGCAAGCTATATAGTAATAATTTTGCCCATAGCAAACTTCATTGCGGCCTTTAAAAAATCTAACATGGCCATAGTCATGGCAGTAAAACTGGCAGGATGGCTCCAGGACATGGGCCTTACTGGCTTTGGACTCCTCATCGCCATAATATTGCTTTCCACCTTTGTAAACCTCTTTGTCACCAGCGGCTCCACCAAGTGGGCCTTCATGGCTCCCGTTATAATTCCAATGCTCTACTACCTAAACTACTCTCCGCAGCTCGCGCAACTGCTCTACCGTATCGGAGACTCCTCCACAAACTCCATAACACCTATGATGCCCTATTTCCCCATACTGCTCGGCTTCGCAGCAAGGTACGACAAAGAGGCCGGAATCGGAACCATTGTGTCACTGGGGATTCCCATATCCCTGTTCTTCATGGCTGTGTGGATAGTCCTCCTCGCCATATGGTACTTCTTGGGACTCCCACTGGGACCAGGAGCCGGCATATTCGTAAACTAACTTGAGCAAAGCTAAAGGGGCGCTCTGTGGCGCCCCTTTTCTATATCTTTATTATGCCTCTAAGATTATGAGTTTAAAATCACAAGTTCCTTTGGGAAGCTAGTAAAGCTTTGGCATCCTTCGTCCGTCACGAAGACACAATTTTCTATCCTTATGCCCACTTTGCCGGGTATATAAATGCCTGGCTCCACGCTAAAGGTCATTCCTTTTTGGAGAGGGGTCCTGTTGCCTCTCATTATGTATGGTGCCTCGTGTATAGCTATACCTATTCCATGCCCCACTCGATTGTTGAAGTACTCCCCATATCCAGCCTTCACAATAACCTTCCTAGCTACCTCATCTACGGACTCCGCAGTCACTCCAGGCCTTACATGTTTTTCCCCTTCCTCTTGGGCCCTTCTAACTATTTCATACAGTTTGCGGATTTCAGGATCCGGTTCTCCAATGAATAGGGTTCTGGTCATATCAGAGCAGTACCCCTCAAATCTGCATCCAAAGTCTATTAGCAATGTATCCCTCTCCCTTATTACTCCGTCTCCCCCGGTGTAATGAGGCATGGAAGCGTGCTCACCCCGAGCCACAATGGGCGGAAAGGAAGCGCTAGTTGCGCCAAGGTCGTCCATCAGCTCCAAAAGCTTGCGCCTTATCTCCTTTTCCTTCCTTCCCGGTCTTATGAAAGAAAGAAGCGCTTCAAGGGCCCTGTCAGTAATCTCTCCTGCCTTCTTAAGTTTTGCAATTTCCTCTTGAGATTTAATTAACCTGAGGGGCTCCAACATCTGCCAGCCGTTTACCAAATGCACACCGTGGCGATTGGCGATCTCCACAGCGTCCATTGCGGCAACACCATCATTAACTGCAATCTTTGTGCCTTCTCCAAATCCCCACTCTTTGAAGGCTCTCTCCAAAGCCTCAAAAAACCATTCTTCGTCAGCCCACTCGTAAATTTTCGTCCCCGATGGAAGGGCACGCTTAAACTCCTCGAGATACAGTTTGGACACCACTCCAAAGACTTCGCCTGTCGCAAGGAGAAAGACCCCGTTGAAGCGCTCGCACTTGTGAACAGAGAGCCCAAAGAGGTACTCTAAATCCGCCGATGGTCCCATCAGCAGGGCATCGCAACCTGCCTTTTTGATCTCCAGTGCTGCACTTGCCAACTTATTATTGAAGTTCAAATGCATTAACAATCTCTCCTTCATCTTTATGTTGCATTGAATGCTCGCTTTTTCTCCTGAAGACTTTGCCAAGCATGTAAGGCCAAAGCAACTCCGATGACCCCATAGGTCACAAACACCCTGAAATATTCACCTATCATGGCATCACCTATGAGGTTCTTACCCGCCAAAGGTGAGACTATGAAGAGGGTGTGAAAGAGCAAGGTGCCCAAAAGGGCTTGCCCAATGGTGGCCTTTCTTACCGAAGCTCCGCCTATCAAGATGGCAGCAACGGCAAAGGTCCCAACTTGAACGTGGCTACCGTACGTGTTGATGTTACCCAGGTTCTGCAGAAAAACAACCTGGCCAATGGCTGCCAAGACCGTAGAAAAGATGACGGCCAGGCCCCTTACTTTATCAACCTGTATACCTGCCACCTCCGCTATGTGCCTATCCTGTCCCACTGCTCTAAACTCCTGTCCCAACTTGGTCTTAACAATGAAGCGTATCAAAAGGCAAACAGCGGCTATCAGCAAAAGGGTTACCACAGGAATGGCTATGGGGAAAATAAATCCTGGGATTTTAATTTTTATCTTCCATAGGTTGTCCAAAGCATAATGCATAGATTTTATATCTATGGTATTTCTAAGACCAATGCCCGTGGAAAGAAGCATGGACTTTACTCTAATGGGTATGAGGTTGCCCATGAAGTAAAGGCATATGAGCTGGTAAACTCCGTTAGCGAAGAAACCCAGTATTATTCCCGTTATCATCTCCTTACCTTTGGCGCGATTGAACAGTAGCCCCGTAAGCCATCCAAACAGGATAGCCATTGGTATTGAAAGGACCAATGTCACCAAAAGGCCGTTCAATCCCGACATCTGCCAGTTTGTTGTAGCTATGTAAGCAAACTGTCCAGCCATGGCCCCCAACACAATGCCAAAGTTTAGACCCATTCCGGCCAGTATGGGTATGATTAGAGAAATGACTAAGATGCTGTTTCTTCCGATTCTCGTAATGATCTCGTTCAGCAGAAACGGCAGAGAAAGTCCGCTGTAGTATCCTCCTATAATGCACAAAATCAGAAAAAACACAGGTACTGCGTTCTTTTTCAAAAACCATACTGGTTCAAAAGACTTTTGGGTATTACCTTTCATCGGACATCGCCCCCTATTTCCCGACGGGTAAGAGCATAGAGAATTATGCCGTTACTTATGATTATCCTTACTACTTCGGCAAGGTTATCGGCCACAATAACGTTGGCTACAGGCATGGAAACCACAAGAATGGACTGGAAAAGAAAACATCCTATTATGGCGTTCCAAATGGTGGCTCTCTTAAGGGTGGCTCCTCCAATAAGGATAGATGCTACTGCGAAAAAGGCCATGAAAAGAGGTGCCATGTACAACTGGATAAACCCAAATGTCTGGGCATACACCACAATTCCAATAGCCGCCAAAGCCTGAGATACCACCGAGCCTATTATGCGGTATCTATCGACAGAAAGCCCGCATGACTCAGCAAAACGGGGATTGGCACCTACCGTGGATAGGGCAACTCCCGTTTTCGATCGCATGAACAGCCAAACCAAAAGGCAAAACAATCCGAAGAAAAGCAAAAGCCCCGTAGGAACCTTAACTCCAAGGACACTAAAGGAAAGAAAGTTATCCAAAACCTTGTCGAACCTATCTTGCAATGCTATGGTCACCCTCAGGCCGTTGCCTCCATAGGGCCATATCATCTCCGGGCTTTTGAACGGAGCTAAAAACCAGAAAATACACATAAGGGAAACAGTTGAAAAACCAAAATAAGTCCCTACCGTCATCTCCTGACCCTTTACCTTGTTGAGCAACAAACCGTAAAGATACCCAGACACCCCTCCCAGAACGGCACCAAGACCTACAGCAAAAAGAAACGCTTCAAAACCCCTCATATCAAGCTCGATACTTAAAACTGCAGCTATAAGTCCGCAGGATATACCTAAGGGAAGCCCGAAATTGGGCCCCGTCCCTGACTGAATGGTGGGTATCATTGCCAAAACGAGGATCCCGTTCATACCAAACCTTGCCAGCACGCTGGAAAGTATCTGGTCCATCGGCAATTTAAGGAACAAGGCCAATACAACCAAAAACACTAGAAAGATTAAAATTATGGACCTTGCCAATCCAAAGCCCGCTGCTATCTCCTTCAGCCTATCAATAAAACTTTTATTGGCTCCATTATTGTTGTTCATTAGGATGCCTCCTTCCTATGGTGAGATAGCTCGCCAGCCATGAGGAGTCCAAACTCCTTGTCGCTTGCATCAACCGGCAACACTCCCTCGAGACGTCCCTGGTAAATGATGGCAATACGGTCACAGACGGATCTAAGTTCTCCCAACTCCGAAGAAGTCATTATTATGGTCATACCAAGCTTTTGATTCAACTCAACCAAAAGATCAAGGACTATCTTCTTGGCACCTACGTCAATACCCCTTGTGGGCTCTGAAACGAAAAGGATCGAAGGTTCCAACGTTAAAGCTCTGGCGATACAAACCTTTTGCTGATTCCCTCCGCTTAGCCTTCTTACCAATTGATGAGGTCCTACACATCGTATATCCAGCTCTTTGATCATTTTATTCGCATGTTCCCTAATGGATTTTCTATCCATGATCTTTACCAATCCCTTTGTGAGAAACTTGTTTTGGCTTTGCATTGCCTGGACGGCGATGTTCAGCTCAATGGACTCATCTAGCAAGAGCCCTGTTCCCCTTCTATCCTCAGATACGAAGGCCATACCGCTTTTCAAGGCTGAAATAGGAGAATTAAGTTTTATTTCCCCATAACCTTTAACCTCTACCCTTCCCCTTGCCGGATAAAGCCCCATTATTCCGTTTGCAACCCCTATCTTCCCGTGTCCCGCAAGTCCGCCTATGCCTAGGATTTCTCCCTTCATTACTTCAAGGGAAAGCCCTCTGACTCTCTCTCCCGGCATGTCCACGTACAGATTTTCTATAGTCATTGCGACCTCTGTCGCAGAAGAAGCTTTATGGCTTTTAGGTCTAATCTGCACCTTCCTACCCACCATAAGCTCCGCAAGCAATTCCACACTTGCATCCTTTGCAGCGAGCTCTGCCACTACCTCCCCATCCCTAAGGACGGTTATGTTGTCAGCTACTTCTATTACCTCGTCAAGTCTATGGGTTATGAATAGAATGGATATTCCCTGCTCCTTTGCTAATTTTTTCATAACCGACATCAAGGTATCGGCTTCCGACTCGGTAAGCACTGCGGTCGGCTCATCCAAAACCAAAAGCTTTAAGTTATCCTTGTCCAATTCCCTTGCTATCTCTACAAACTGCATGAAACTCACGGGTAATCCGGCCACAGGGAGCATCTCATCCAGGTCAAGGTCCATGCGCTTTATGGCCTTTCTCGCATCCTCTCTCATCCGGATAAAATCAAGGGATTCAAGCTTTTTCCCAAAAATTTTACTGGCCCAATTTTCCTTGGTAATCTCTCTATTTAATTTTATGTTCTCTGTAACCGTAAACCCTGGAAGCAGCATAAATTCCTGATGCACCATTCCTATACCCTCTGACATTGCTTGCTCGGGCGAATTGATCTGAACAGGCCGCCCATCTACTAACACGGTCCCATTAAAACCTCCGGTGTTATGAATAACCGGCATGCCGAAGAGGATATTCATCAGCGTAGACTTACCGGCACCATTCTCACCAACCAGTGCATGTATTTCTCCATCTCCCACGGTTAAATTTACCGACTTTAATACCTGGTTCCCGAAATACTCCTTGCTTATATTCTTCATCTCAAGACGGGGTCGACTCATCGAAATCTCCTCCATAGCTGCCAAAATGCTGCAGGGCCACCAATGACAGCAGCCCTGCAGCTTGCCTTTCTATTTGACCTTTGTAACCTTTATTGCTGTTGAAAACAAAAAGAACATTACTTATCAGCGCCAAAGATTATGGATTCTCCAACAACCAAAAGGAAGTTGTCCGCCTTTTCGCCGGTGTCTTTGTTTTCGTAGGTCCTTATCTTGATTTCGCCTGCGTGCTTCCTCAGCAAGTCCTCCATATGGGCCCTGTCAAATCCTTTGACTTTGCCTTCCCCTACGTCGAAACCATACTCCGTTGCGGCATAACAGAACGCCATGTTAATAGGCACCTTCCAAGTGGCAAAGCGGCCGGCTCCACCACCTTCTACTATCTTTTCCTCAATTGCGTTTAGAATAAACTCCACATCTCCTGCCTTGCCCTCGGGGATCTCAATACCCAAAGCCCCCGGATAAGCGTGGTATGGGCTTGGACAGCACTGTTCGGGATAAATGGCCCCTGTTTTCAGAACGGACTTGATCAATGGTTCCTGCATGCCGCAGTTGGTGCTGAAAAATGCAGTGTCCTTCCCGTATTTTTCAACCTGCCTGGGGACATCCTCAAGAATGAACTGCTGCGCGCCAGCTATACCTGCATCTCCCGTGGGGTCAGGAGCATTGACGAACACCCACTGAATACCCCTTTTCTCGCATTCGGCCTTCATTATGTCCCGGCGCTCTGCAAGGAGGGGATAGGACATGTGACGAGGGAAGGATATGTGGACGAAAGTCTTGGCTCCCATCTTCTCAGCTAGCTCTATTATGGAGACGCCACGCATGGGGTTGTCCGTCTCAAGAACGATATCTGCTTTCTGGGCCGAGAGCATGGGGTCTTCGTGGGGGACTATGTTTATGAAAAACATATCAGGCCTGAATTCCTTGACCTTGTCGATAGCTGCTGCAGTACCTGGAACGCCTTGAACCAAAACTATAGCCTTCACGTCGGGATCAGAAGCCATGCTCAATATCTGCTGAATGGTGGTCTCCTGCTCGTCCATGAACTTGTCCGGGTAGGTGACGTGTATAACTCTGTCCTCACCATACTTTTTGATCATCTCCATTGCAGCCCTGTACTCCTCTTCACCCTGCGACGTGGTTCCCGTCATAATTCCAACCTTGGGTTGTCCCGCAAAAGCAAAACCACTGGCCGCTAAAACCAACATCAAAACCATAAAACACAAGGCAAGCTTTCTCATATTTAAACCTCCTTTGCTTTCCTGCACTGAGATCCCTGCATGGTCCCCTTCATGCCACTCTGCTCCTTACACCTTTTAGTTCCACCTCCCCTTATCTCTCATCTTGGATATGCCCAACTTTCATAACTTTATTGGCCGCACAAAAACTTCTTAATTGTCAATATTTTTTGCATGTGATATATTTGAGATATATAAAAAATATACTGTTTTTAGTATTACAAACAATGGGACAATCGTCAAGTTGCGCCAGTTTTTAGTTTTGATGTATAAAGTATGCACCCGCAATTTTGCGTATTGAAAAACCTATGTCCGTATGCTAGTTTAAGATTCATGATTTAAACCAAGGGAAGAGGTTATCGAAAATGATGGGATTTTACGCTCTACGTGGAAACAAATCGCTGAGAGAAAAAGTATACGACTTCTTAAAAGAGCAGATGAACGAAGGGAAGCTTGTGCCAGGTTCGATAATAAACCTTCAGGAGATCAGCAAGAACCTGGGCATAAGCATGACCCCTCTGCGGGAAGCCTTGGTAAAACTGGAAGTGGAGGGCTTTATAACCATAATTCCTCGCAGAGGAGTTGTGCTCAACACCCTTACCCTCTCCAAGATAAAGGAAATTTATCGGGTAATAGGCTCCCTCGAAGCAGCAGCACTAGAGGACTTTTATCCATTGATGAACGAAGAAACCTTATCCAACCTAAAAGAACTCAACACCAAAATGAGAGAAGCACTGAAAAGCAAAGATTTCGACGGCTACATGGACATGAATCGCAATTTCCATGAAACATGGCTGGTAGGGTGCGGAAACGAGGAACTTTACAAAGTCGTCAAGTCCATGAAAGAAAGACTGTACGAATTTCCCCGCAACGTAGATTTGATCCTTGAGTGGGAGGAAGTGAGCCTTTCAGAGCACCAGATGATAATCCAATACCTTGAGGAAAAGAATATCCAAAAGGCCGTTCACTACCTGAAAGATGTGCATTGGAGCTACCAGCAGCAGGAGTTCTACATAAAACAATACTATGCCAAACACCTGGAAAATTTAGAGAAAATGAGAAAGGGCTTCCCTACCCTCTAACAAACACCAAAGAATCTATGCAGGAACCACCACGGGATGGCCTTTTACCTTCTCCACCATGACCGGAAGACCGTAAACTTCCTCTATGACACGAGCTGAAACCTTGGACCTTTCAATTGCCGAAAATATCTTGCCGTCTTTCATGAACAAGATCTTGTCGGCGAACCTCAAAGCAGAATTGATATCGTGGAGCGTCATTACGGCTGAGGTACCATGTCCTGATACGATGTGTCTTATGGTCTTCAATATTTCCTGTTGGTTTTTAAGGTCCAAACTGCTTGTTGGCTCGTCCAATAGAAGAACTTTGGGCTCTTGAACTAACGCCCTTGCAATGCTAACTTTCTGCAGCTCGCCACCGCTCAGCTCATCCAGAAACCTCAAAGAAAGCCCCTCCAACCCCAAGGTCTTGATAACGGCATCAGCTTTCTTTATGTCCTCATGGGTTGCCATCCATTTTATATGCGGCTTTCGGCCCAGCAATACTGCATCAAAAACCGTAAGGCGACCTGTTTCACATCTTTGTGGCACATACGAAAGTCTATAGGCGATCATTCTCCTAGACATCTTAGATATGTCTCTGTCTTCGACCATGATCGCACCCTCTTCCGGACGTAAAGCTGCGTACAGACACTTGAGGAGCGTAGTCTTTCCTACCCCATTGGGGCCAAGTATCACCAAAAGCTCCCCTGGGGCAACCTCAAAACTTACATTATTCAAGACTTGCCTGCTTTTATATTTGAAGGATACGTTACTGACCTTAAGAATCAACGTTTATACCCCTTTACTAGAAGATATAGGAAAACCGGAGCTCCCACGAAGGACGTCAAAATGGCCACCGGCAGGACCTGGGGCCTAAGCATCGTCCTTGCTATGGTGTCCGCAGCCAAAAGAAGCAAACTTCCCGTCACGCAGGAAGCTGGGATAAGGAACCTGTTATCGTCCCCTATGATTCGCCTTACCATATGAGGTGAGACCAAACCCACAAACCCTATTACTCCCACAAAAGATATGGTAACCGATGTAACCAAAGATGCCACAGACATGGCGACAATGCGCACCACTTTTACGTTGACTCCAAGACTCCAAGCAGTATCCTCTCCCGAGTCGATAGCGTTTAAATTCCAAGTGTTGAGGATAAAAAGCAATATACACGACGCCGCTACGGAGGCCAATATAGCCAACTCTCTCCAGCTTGCTCGAGATAAGTCCCCAAAGGTCCAAAAGACCATGGACGCAAGCTGGGTATCGTCGGCGAAATACTGAAGAAACATTGTACCCGCGGAACAGAGGGACCCTAGAGCCACCCCCGCTAAGACCATACTCTCCGGCGAACCTCTTTTAATGTGGGCCACTATAACTACTGCTCCAGTGGCCATCATGCTGAAAAAAAAAGCAACAAAAGTGGCAAGACCTGGCTTGACTATGGTTACAGCATCCGAGGCAGAGCTCCTCATGAAGCCCGCCCCCAGGACCATCACGGAGAAAGCTGCACCAAAGGCAGCAGCATGAGATATACCCAAAGTGAACGGTGAGGCAAGGGGGTTCCTCAATACCGACTGCATAACAGCGGCGGCAGAAGCCAAAGCCGCTCCTGCAACTACCGCCGCCAAGACCTGAGGAAGCCTTATGCTGAATACCACCAAATCCATTTTTTGTGACACGTGCCCACCAAACAAGGTCTTTAGCACATCCACAGGTGAGAAGTTAACAGGTCCTACAGAGAGGGACACAACCGCCAAAATTCCCAAGGCCGCGGTACCTGCGATGATAATGTTTACTTTGTTCCGCACGTATCTTCCATAACCTTGGGGGACTACTCCTTCCTCGAGGTGCATCTTTACCACTCCATCTTTTTCAAATCTATCTTTTGGAAAGCCATGGATCCAAAGGTGCTGTTCAACTTCTCAAATGCTGCCCCACCCACCAAAAAACTGTATATTTCATCGGCCTTTTGAACGGGATCAACATCTTCAAACCTTTCAGGATAAAGAACCTTGCCAATATAGTAGGCATTGGCAAGGATGGAACCGTGATTTTGGGTGTACCAGTTATAAGGAAGCACTCCATAAATCTCCCCGTTTTTGACGGCCTTCAACGCTTGATACTGAGGTTCCGTTGCAAGTTGGTATAAGGCGTTCTTGTTTTTCTCTCCTTGGATTGTGGAAAGGTCTATAAATATTTTGTCAGGATCCTCCACCAGCAAGCTCTCTGGAGAGAACACCACCTGCTGATTTTGCTGCCCCCCACTGGCGGCTATGTTCGAGGCATTAACAAAGCAAAAAGGTGGATAATTGGGTTCTGTCGAGGTTATTCCATGAGGCCCCTTGTATGCTATACCACCAACATAACAGGATGGTCTTTTGTCCTTGGGAATGTCAGCGGTTCTTCTCCTGAGGTCATCTATTACCTGATCAAAAAAGGCAATCACCTCTTGAGCCCTCTTCTCTTTACCTATGACCTTTCCCATTAACAAGAGGGCGTTATTCATATCTTCTCGGCGAGTTACCAGATGTCCGTAATTCAGCACCACCACGGGAATGCCTGTGCGGTTCTGGAGTTCATCGGGATCATACCCCGAGCCCCCGTAGGTCTTGAATATCACTTGAGGTTGGGGATCCAACGACAAAATGAGCTCAGGATTATCGTGCCCTCTAAACTCCCCAAAGAGGGGCTTTTCCTTCAGTTCCGGATGAGTTATGGCATAGGGACGAGAATCAAGCCGATTTTTCCGTTTTTCCAGACTATCAACGCCAACGACTATGTCCTGCCCCTGAAGGTACACCAAATACCGCAAACACCCCGCCCCAGAGCATATTACCCGATCAACGCTCTTTGGAACGCTTACCACTCTGCCCCAGGCATCTGTAATCTCCACTTTATCCTGGGCAAACCCGACCATTACCATCAAACTCAAAAGCAGTGCAAAAACACCTAGAGACACCCGCAACCCTTTAAGGACTTTGCGTATCAAAACATTTCACCTCTTTTCTTGGTGTTATTTTTATTATAATTAGTAATACTGGGCGAAGCAACAGCGCCTTTTATTGGTTAGTTTTGATCAACCCCTCTTGACACTTTTGACTCCTTTGACCGACTTAAATTAACTAGATTTCCTGTTGAATGTTATTTATTTTGCAACTAGAATACATATAGAAGTATTATGAATTAAATCCATAAATTGGTAGGGGACACGATCAATGCCCGCTAACAATGAGAAAAAAGCAAAACCCATTAAAAAGATCAAGGTTGCTGGTCGGTGGTTTCAGTATAAAAGGTTGACCTCCAGTCTGAGCAAAAAAAGAAAGCTCCTGTTGGAATTGTCTTTGGAGCTTGTAAACTGCACGGATAAGGAAGAGCTATACGAAACATGCTTAAGGAAACTACAAGAGGGCCTGGGCTATGATAATGCGTATCTTTTGCTACGGGAATCACCAAGGGGAAAAATAAGGCTGATAGCCTATAAAGGAGAAGAAATAGACGAGGAAGAAGCCAGAAGGGTCATAGATCATGGGATTGGGCTAACAGGCAGAGCCATAAAATGCAAAAAGCCCGTAATCTCAAACGACGTCACCAAAGATCCATATTATGTAAAAGGTAACGATAAAACCCTTTCCGAAATGGTCGTTCCCGTGATGTGCGATGAAATAATATGGGGAGTTTTGATCATAGACAGCCACAAAAAGGATACCTTCATCAAACTTGACGCCCAAATAGTACAAGTGTTCTGCAACTACCTGGCGTCCGCTCTAACCAGGCTATACCAATTGGAAAGGCTGAAATACAAAAGCAACATGGAAAGCGCCATTCTGGATATTGTCACTAAAGCCGCGCGAGAAAAGCACATAGAAAAAATTTGCCAGGATGTCGTTAAAGAACTCTCCAAGACGACCAGATTCACCCAAATCTACATACTCAAGACATTAGATGAAACCACAGGTGCTTCTCAGCTTATAGCTGGACGAGGCCCTGGGTCTTTTGACGAAATGTCCCAAATTGAATCGGGCCGGGGGCTCGTAGGAAAGACCATAAGAGCGAGAAAAACCCTCTATTTCCCTGACGTATCCCAAGCTCCCGAGTACGTAGAAGTGGACCAAAAGACCAAATCGGAACTGGATATTCCCATAATTCATGAAGATAAACTCTACGGCGTTCTCAGCCTTGAGAGTCCGGAGCTCGATGGTTTCGACCAGGGAGATATAGAGCTCATGGAGATATTGGCCAAGCATCTCGGAGTCCTTTGGGCATACAGCGATCTCTTAGAAAAGACCAAAAGAGAAGCCTTGAAAGACCCCCTAACGGGGTTATGGAACCGACGCCACTTTTACGACTGTGTATCAAAGGAAATGGATAGACACAAAAGACAAAACGACACCTTCTGCATAGTCATGGTGGACCTCAGCAAATTCAAGGAAATAAACGACACCTACGGCCACTCAGAAGGGGACAAGGTCTTGATCCAAGTGGGCAATTTCCTCATGCAAAGGATCAGAAGCAGTGACATTTTGGCTCGCTATGGGGGAGACGAGTTCGTAGCCCTCCTACCCCACACACAGAAAGCAGATGCCCAAATAGCTTGGAGCCGGTTGGCGAATGAAATACAAAGGATACCCTTGGGCGATCACGGACTTCACATAAGCTTCGAATATGGGATAGCCTCCTACCCAGAAGACGGAACGCGCGCTAGCGACCTGATAAAAGCCGCCGACGAGGCTTTGTACATACAGAAGCGCACTCAAAAGAAAGTGTTGCGCGCTGAAAGCAGGCCCAACCCTAACAATCAGCGCGCAACACATCTCTAACTCTCCTATATTTCTACAACCTTCCCTATGCCCTTCTCCTGGGCCTTCTGTAATATAAGGTTGGCAGTGAGCACATCGTGACTTGCTATGCCCATCAATACAGCTCCCCTTCTTCCCTCGCGGGGGGCCTTTACCTTGCCTGCACAAAGATCCCCCATGTCCCCCAGGATTCCATCCTCTTTTGGATAGCCGCGCTGGAAATAGACTCCCTGCTCTTGAGTCCAGAGATACTGATTCTTGTCGTCACACACGAACGCATCTGCCCTTGCCATTACTTCCGCATCGAAAGCCGAATCGTAATCCACCGCTATGGAAAGGCAGTCTTTCTTTAGCCACTGAGATTTAACAAACCTTTTGGGATTAGCCACTATGGGAGTGCAGGTAACCACAATGTCAGCATCCCTTACCGTCTCTTCCACTGAACCACAGAGCACCACTTCCAATCCTGGGAGGTCCTTGGATATGGTCTCCTTATACTTGATCCCCTGGGACTCATAAAGGTCGTAGGCTTTCACCATTTTCAAGTTGGAAAGAGCATTAGCGATGGCCACAGTGTTGGTCCTTCCCTGAACCCCCAATCCCACCACTGCCAGGACCTCTGACTCGGGGGACGCCATGTAGCGGGCACAAACTCCCGAAGCAGCACCTGTTCTCCACGCAGTTATCCAGGTTGCGTCCATTATTGCCTTTGCGAAGCCCGTTTCAGGATCGTTTAGGCACATTATTCCGGTTATATAAGGAAGGCCTTTCTCTTGGTTTATCGGGTATCCCGAAACCCACTTGATACCTGCTGCGTCCACTTCCCCCCCAACATAGCAGGGCATGGCGTGTATGAAGCAGTCGTGTCTTGGGTGTATGCCTATCTTGGCAGGAAGCTCCACTTTTCCCTCGCCCTTAAGCTTGAAGCCTTTCTCCACCACATCCATTATCTCCACTATGGATATTCCCAGCGACTCAATCTCCTTCATGGATATAACCCTTACCTCCACTGCCCTTTACCTCCTTTATTTGGGTTTTATGGCAAAACTTGCAGCCAGTCTTACCTCTATTCTTTCATGAAAGCCGAAACCAAAGAGAGGCGGTCAGCCTTCCTCATGAAAAGAGGCGTCTTGTCTTCCTGATAGCACGTAAGGTTCTCCTCAAAGGTATTTTTCCCCTCTTCCCTGTACAAAATACCCAATGGATAGGGATCTTTTTCCAGGGCTTTCAACATGGCTGCCCTGCGGTCCGTTGGATCGTGGTCACCCTCATCAAGGACATAGGTATTCTCCATGAACCATTTATAAGTGTTCACCTTGTTGAAAGACACGCAGGGTTGAAATATGTCCACCAGGGCATACCCCTTGTGGAGTATGGCTTTTTTAAGTATCTCTTTGGTCTCATCCACGTATCCTGCGAAGGCCCTGGCCACGAACGTGGCTCCCTGAGCTATGGCCACGGCCACAGGGTTGAAAGGTTCCTCGGTGACACCATCCACTTGTACTGGGGTCTTGAGTCCAATGGGGCTGGTAGGAGAGGCCTGACCCTTGGTCAGTCCGTACACCATATTGTTGCAAACTATGTTGGTTAAGTCAGGGTTTCTTCTTATGGTGTGAATGAAGTGGTTACCGCCCTCTCCATACATGTCTCCATCGCCACCTATAGCAATGACGGTCATGCCTGGATTGGCGGCCTTGAAACCCGTAGCGTTGGATATGGACCTTCCATGAAGACCGTTGAAGAAGTGGCATTTCATGAAGTGGGGCATCTTGGCTGCCTGGCCTATCCCTGAGAATATAACTACCTCATTGGGGGCAATATCAAGCTCTGCCAGGGCTTTCTTCAGAGCCTCCATTATCTTGAAGTCCCCGCACCCTGGGCACCACTGAATATCTATTCCCTCAAGATCGAAATCCTTCCACTCCACTGTGGCCACCCCCTTACAGGATCTCCTCTAGCCTCTGAGCTACCCATTCAACGGACATCTGCAATCCCGAATAATGGAGCACCCGGTGCTGTATCTTTATTCCAGTCTCTTTCCTCACAAGGTTGGCAAACTGTCCGGTTGCATTCCCTTCCACCGCTACCAATTTCGTTGCCCTTTCCAGGCATATGGCAGCTTCTTGGGGAAAGGGCCACACCTGAGAGAAATGAAGCAAAGCTGTGTCATCTCTTCCTAGGACTTTCAGGGCTTCCTGAATTATAGGACCAGTGGATCCCCAAGCAACGATCAGGTTTTGGTACTTTTCATTACCCCAAAGGGTGGGAGGTATGGCCTCTTTTTTAAGGCCTTCAAGCTTTCTGAGCCTTTTTTCCACCATGTTCTTTCTTAAGTGAAAGTCTTCCTGTACGTGGCCCTGGGCATCATGCTCATGGCTGTCGGTTCCCACGAGTCCAACGCCAAAGCCCGGCACGCTCCTCGGGGAGATGCCATCCTCGGTTATAACGTAGCGCTGGTAATCGGGGCCTGATTCAACTATATGACTTTCTATGGTCAAGTTGGAAGTATCGAAGGGCTCCACGTCGTAATACGAGTTGAGGAAATACTGATCGGTCAATACAAGCAC
>Ga0182240_100230_pt1 | contig 22518 bp, 21 predicted proteins | sample hydfrates4_PW_90_FD_145594 | JGI IMG/M metagenome (GOLD analysis project Ga0182240, IMG submission 145594) | Subsurface microbial communities from deep shales in Texas, USA - hydraulic fracturing test 4_PW_90 | ecosystem: Environmental > Aquatic > Deep subsurface > Shale gas/oil reservoir >...
CCTATACTCTTGGACAAAGTAAACACCTTTATACTAAAAATGGTGGGAGCTCAAAACATCTCCTGGGACTCCCACCATCTCCTTCAACTAATTAAACGGAAGCAATTTGTGGCCCCTTACAGAAGGAAGCTCGTGAGGATGTAGAGTGGGTACTCCTTCTGCCGAACCATAGGTAGGAAAGGAAAATTAGAGGAGGTGTTTTTAGGAGATGAGAAAGTTTTTAGCAGTGTTTATGGTTGTGGCTCTAGCGCTTTCCCTCAGCGCCGCAGCGTGGGCAGGGCCTAAGTGGACCTTCAAGATGGGACACGCCAACCCCCCAGATACTCCGTACGATAAGTTGGCCCATTGGTTTGCGGACACCGTTTATGAGAGGACCAATGGACAGGTAAAGATCAACATATTCCCCAGCAACCAGCTCGGTGACTGGACGGAGACCTTTGAGCTCATTCAGCGTGGTGTGGTTGAGATGGGCTTCCAGATCGCCAACGCCCAGTACGACCCAAAGCTTAATTTTGCTTATTACATGCCTTACGTTGTAAGCAACCTCGAGGAGGCAAAAGAGGCTTATGCTCCTGGCGGTTGGGCTTACGACATCATAAAGGACCTCTGGTCGGAACACGGCATCAAGGCCCTTGCGGTTTACCCCATCGGCATGGCTGGAGTCTCGCTGAAGGAAGTGCCACCTTCTCCAGGAGATCCAACGGTAGAAAAGGGAATGAAAGTCCGTGTCATGCCTCTTAAGGCTTGCTCGCTAACCTATGAGGCTCTTGGCTATATAGCTACTCCTATCCCTTACGCTGAATGCTACAGCGCCATACAGACCGGCATAGTCGATGGCCAGATGGGTGGACCTCCTTTCCAGGCATGGCAGTTCCGCGATGTCAACAAGGTTTGGATCCAGTATAACGACTACTTCGAACAGCACTGGATCGTAATGAACCAGGATATATGGAATAGTCTCCCCGCGGACATTCAGAAGGTTATTCAGGACACCGCCGCAGAGGCATCTGCCACCAGATGGAAACAGGTTGAGACAGAGGACGAGCATTACCGCAATGTCTTGAAGAACGAGTTTGGCTGGACCATAGTTATGCTGACCCAGGACGAGCTGAATGCCTGCGCCGATAGGGTTAGAAAGGTAGTATGGCCTCAGATGAAAGAGATGCTTGGAGAAGAGCTCTATACAAAGGTGAGGCTTGCCACTTTCGAGAAAAAGTAGCTTTAAAGGCACCTTTGTAGTCTGAATGCTCAGGAGCGTTCACGGGAGGGGATAATGTTGTGTCTCCTCCCGTGAACTTTTGTTGCAAATGGCGTAAAATAAAAAAATAAGTTGCGAACCAGGAGACGAAAAAGAGAGAGGGAGTAATCATGAAGCTGGTTCTTTTTACTAACGGCACTTTTTCTACGATGGACGGTTCGGGGCGCAGGGTGGAATCCATGTTGGTTGCAGGAGACAGGATAATAGAGGTAGGCACCGTCTGGGAGGTGGCTGCCCATCCCCTTGCTCCAGAAGCCCAGAAAGTGGACCTGCAGGGCAAGAGAGTTCTGCCCGGGCTTATAGATACTCATGTTCACTTTGCAGCCTATGCAGAGAGCAAGGGCGCAGTAGATTTATCGGAGTGCAGGAGTATATCGGAAGTAGTTGATAAATTACGCGCACAAGCTCAAAATACCCCTCCTGGCTCCTGGATAAGGGGCATGAACTTTGACCATACCCAATTTGTTGAGAAGCGCATGCCCACTAGGGAAGAATTGGACATCATAGAAAATCTAGTATTTTTGACGAGAGTGTGCTTTCATGTCCATTCGGTAAACAGCAAGGCGCTGGAAGCCGCAGGCTACACGGGAGGGTGGTCTATTCCCACCGGAGTGGAGAAAGATGCAAATGGCGAACTCACAGGAGTAATATACGAAAAGGGGATAGACCGCATAGCCGATGCCTACCACAGGGCCATGGGGAATACCGAAACTCATCTGGATAGAATGGCCCAATGTATGCAGGAATTTGCCTCTTATGGGATAACGGCTTTCAATACCACATCGGCGGAGCATCTGGGTATAGTGGAAAACTTCGGCATATACCAGGACTTGAGAAGGATGGGCAAACTCCTGCAGAGAGTTACAGTGCATTATAACGACCTTCCAGCTAAGGGTATGCAGTCCTTTTTCGGAGACACCATGATTCGCTATGGAGGACTTAAGCTTTTCAGCGATGGGGGATTTTGCGCGCAGACCGGTGCTATGACCTTTGATTACAAGGATAGGCCGGGACATAAGGGTGTTCTAAACTATACAGATAAGGAACTGTACGAACTGGTGATTGAAGCCCAAAAGCAGGGAGTTCAGGTGGCTATCCACACGGTGGGCGATAGAGCATTAGATCAGGTGCTGGACGTATTCGAGACCGTAATGACTGAGGTCCCCAAACCCTACCTAAGGCACCGTATAATACACTGCTATATTGCCAAAGGTGATCAAAGGAAAAGGATCGCCAGCCTTGGGCTCATAGTAGACGTGCAGCCTAGGTTTTTGGCAGACGAGATAGACATAGCTGAATCTGGGATTCCACAGGAGTTTTTACGCGATGCCTATGCGTGGAAGGCCCTATGGCATGATGGGGTCCTTTTAGCGGGAGGTTCAGATTGCCCCGCGGCTCACCCCAACCCTTGGTTGGGCATAGACGCAGCGGTTAACAGGTTGAGAGCGAAGGATAGGACTCCCGTAGGAGGTTGGCACCCGGAGCAGAAACTTACACTGGATGAAGCGATAGCTCTATATACCAAGAATGCAGCCAAGGCGCTTGGCATGTTCAAGGACCTAGGCACGCTGGAACCAGGCAAATTGGCTGACTTTGTAGTGTTGGAGGACGATCCCTGGAAGATTGACCCACAGGATCTGGGGAAGGTTAGGGTTAGGGAAGTGTACAGAGGAGGAGAGAGAATATATTCCGCAGGGAAGTAAGTGTAGCTCGGAGGGATAGGCCGTGACCCAGAAGGATTATCACAAAGAACTTTTGCAGTGTTGTCTTGAACTAGCTAAAATTTCTAGTCCACCCTTCAAGGAGAAGGAGCTTTCAAAGTTCCTAGAGGCGGTTATGGTTGATCTTTGCTTTGATAGGGTGCGGAGGACACCTTTGGGGACACTGATGGGTGAGGTTGTCTTGTCAGAAACTGAAGGTCCTCATGTCCTATTGGTGGCAAATTTGGATACAAGTTCTTCTGTGGTGGGTGAAGAAACCGCAAAACCTCCTAACTTGGAAGTGAGCGAGGGGAAAATAACAGGGGATGGGGTGGCAGAACACAAGGGTGCTCTTGCCGCTTCATTGTTTGCTGTTAGAGCAGTGAAGGAAGACCTCTCCAAAGACCCTAAGGGGAAGTTAACCGTTGCAGCGGTTCCTTTGGGGTCCTTTTGCGCCTCCTTGGCTGCTAGAGAGCTTCTAGATGAGGTAAAACCAGATTGTGTGCTAGTGGCTGGTCCAACGGCTTTGGATGTCTGCTTCGGCCAGAGGGGTAAGGCAAAGATAGTAGTTGAGAACCGAGGCAAAAGAGAGCTTTTCGTAAATTCCGAGCGAGGAATAAACGCCTTGAAGAAAATGCTTCCTCTGCTTCTGACCATAGAAAGGGAGTTTTTGCCTCGCAAGGATCCCCTTCTAGGCTCTGGATGCCTGGAGATCGTGGATGTGGAGGTGGCCCCCCCTGAGGAATCAGGCTTTATTCCAGATAGATGCTCTGTGGTCTTCCATAGGAGGCTTTTGCCAGGGGAGAATAAAGAGGAAGTAGTAAGAGAAGTTAAGATGATAGCAGATGGAGTGGCGGCTTTCGACTTGGAGCTTGACATAGATGTGTTCATAAGGGAAGAAAGGATAACCACATATACAGGGACAGAGGCTTCCGTAGAATTTTTCGAGCCTGCCTGGGTATGCAAAGATAAAAAGTTCTCATCTATGTGCCTTGAAGCTTTGACGAAAAAAGGCCTCTCCCCAAGGACCCTTTGGGACTGTCCAGCTGTCTCAGGTGGTTATTACGCTGCAGTGGGAGGACTTCCCACAGTGGTGTTTGGTCCGGGAAGCATGGATGCTAGTAACAGTTTTGGCAACGTGCTGGATGTAGAGGAGCTTCTTGTGGCTTTTGAGGGGTATAAAGCCTTACTGGAGGCCATTCTTAAAGGACTTGATTGAAAAGTAGTCATATTTTCAAGGGAGGTCGAAGCGAATGGAAGAAAGGTACTACGATATGAAATCCCTTCCCTCAAAGGAAGTAGCCCCAGGTGTCAAAGGGAAGTTCGCTCATTCCAAAGAAATGACTATAGCCTGGTGGGAGATAGAGAAGGATGCCCTTTTAAAGATGCACTCCCATGACCACGAACAAGTAGTTAACGTTATAGAGGGGACTCTTCAGGTAATCGTAGGGGATAGAACATGGATACTTACTCCAGGTTCGGTCTTAGTGATCCCTTCGGGTGTTCCCCATGAAGCTAAAGGCGTGACCTCCTGCCGAGTGATAGATGCATTTTATCCTGTAAGGGAGGACTATAAGGAGTGAAAGAAGGGCTCAGGAGGAAGATATGAAAAAACGGGTGTTCGTTTTTCTGACCTTGTTGGCGCTTGCTGCAGGAATCCTGGTTTCAGTGTTTAGAGCAGAAGATAAAGCCTCAACCTCTCCCCAGAGGATACAAGCCTTGCCTAAGGATCAACTTTTTCTTCCTCCGGCCGAACCATTTCAGGAAGAGCCGATTTACAAATTCAAGGCTGCAGGGACCGGCGAACCGCTGAAGCCGAAGGAGTTTGCCCTGGAGAAGCCATCTTATCTTGAACTGGAAAAAGTTGCTCAGGAAGATAAGCCTGAAGGCGACATCCTGGATGAGATAAGCCCTAAAGTTAAAGAGGTCGCCGAACAAATCGAGGATTTAGTGGATAGCTTCGATGAAAAAACATTGCAAACCACTAAAAAACTCCTGGATAAACTTCCGCTGCTTGAGATGGAGCCGGAAAAGGCCCAATTGAGGCCTAAAAACGGCGGAGTGGAGCTCAAAATAACCATTCCTGCAGACACCATAAAACTGAAACTTGAAAAAGAACGTCCAAAAGACGACCCCTCCAGTTCAGATGAGTGAAAGCGTCCTTGACCAGCCTGAGTAAAGGGATATTATATTAACCAGGTTGCAAAAAGTGTGCAGTTTGAAAGGAAGGTCAAGATAGGGAGGGGTAAGGATGAAGAAGGCTTATGTGGTTGGAACTTGCGATACCAAGTACCAAGAACTGGCTTACGTAAGGGATCTCATAGAAAAGGCAGGGGTTCCCACGGTTTTGGTCGATGTCGGAATATTTGCCCATGATAACCCCGTGGATGTTCCCAATAGCGTCGTTGCTTCTTACCACCCGACAGATAAGAATTTCCTTGAGAAAGTCAAAGATAGAGGACAGGCCGTTAGTGCTATGTCTGAGGCCCTACCTAGGTTTATAGCTACCAGGGATGACCTTGGGGGAATAATCGGTCTTGGAGGTTCAGGAGGAACCTCAATCGCTACCGCGGCCATGAGAGCCCTGCCGGTTGGGATACCTAAGGTAATGGTCTCCACTGTTGCTTCCGGAAATGTAGCTCCCTATGTGGGGCCCAACGACATAATCATGATGTACTCGGTGACCGATGTCGCTGGGATAAACAGGATATCTCGGGTGGTCCTGGGAAACGCTGCTCATGCCCTGGCGGGCATGTTATCCAACGAAGTCCCAAAAGCAGAAGACAGCAAACCTCTTCTTGGCATGACCATGTTTGGAGTAACCACGCCATGTGTGAACATGGTCAGGGAGAAACTCCAGGATGAGTACGACTGCCTGGTGTTTCATGCCACAGGGACTGGTGGCCAATCCATGGAGAAACTTATCGATTCAGGGATGATGAAAAGTGTCATAGACGTAACCTTGACGGAGGTATGCGACCTGCACATGGGTGGTGTCATGAGCGCTGGAGAGGATAGACTTGGAGCGATCATACGTACCAAAATTCCTTACGTGGGGTCAGTGGGAGCCCTGGATATGGTGAATTTCTGGGCTATGGATACAGTTCCTGAAAAATATAAAAACCGCAATCTTTACATTCATAACCCCCAGGTCACGCTAATGAGGACTACCCCGGAAGAGAATGCCGTGATGGGTAAGTGGATAGCAAATAAGCTCAATCAATGTGAAGGGCCAGTTAGGTTTTTGCTTCCAGAGAAAGGTGTTTCCATGATAGACGCTGAAGGTATGCCTTTCTATGACCCGGAAGCCGACGAAGCCCTATTTAAAGCCATTGAGGAGAACGTAGTCCAGACACCCAATAGAAAGGTTATAAGACTTCCTTACCATATAAATGATCCCGAATTTGCCCAGGCTTTAGTGGATAATTTTAAGGAAATAAACAAATAAAGGAGGTTTTGATGCCTTATGAAAACTAAAAGAGAGGAAATACTGGAGAAGCTCAGGAAAAAAGTTGAATTACGGCAGCCCATAATAGGTGGGGGAGCCGGAACCGGCATATCTGCCAAATGGGAAGAGGCTGGAGGCATAGACCTGATAGTTATATACAACTCGGGCCGCTATAGAATGGCGGGGCGGGGGTCGTTGGCAGGGCTTCTGGCATATGGTAATGCCAATGAGATAGTGAAAGAGATGGCTAGGGAGGTCATTCCGGTAGTGAAAAATGTTCCCGTGCTTGCAGGGATAAATGGAACGGATCCCTTTGTGATATGGGACCACTTTCTAGGTGAGCTGGTATCCTTAGGTTTTGCTGGTGTGCAGAACTTCCCAACTGTCGGGCTGATAGATGGTGTGTTCAGACAGAACCTGGAGGAAACGGGCATGGGATATGCTCTTGAAGTTGAGGCCATAAGGAAGGCCCACGAGAAGGGCCTTTTAACCACACCGTATGTGTTCAGTGCCGAGGATGCAGTGGAGATGACCAAGGCCGGAGCGGATATAATAGTGTGCCACATGGGGCTTACCACTAAAGGAAGCATAGGCGCCAAGACGGCCAAGACCCTTGATGAGTGCGTAAAGCTTATAGACGAGTGGGCGGAGGCTGCAAGAAGCGTAAGGGAGGATATAATTGTTTTGTGTCACGGCGGTCCTATAGCTATGCCGGAGGATGCCGACTATGTATTCAAGCGCTGCAAGTACGTTCATGGATTCTATGGTGCCAGCAGCATGGAAAGGCTTCCAACCGAGCAAGCTATAAAGGCCCAGGTGGAGAAGTTCGTAAACTTAAAATTTTAAAAAGGAGGAATTGATACGATGAAGAAGATAGTGAAGACAGAGAATGCACCAGCGGCGCTAGGGCCCTACAGTCAGGCAGTAAGGGTGGGTAATTTCCTTTTTGTGTCGGGGCAAGTGCCGCTGGATCCTAAAACCGGAGAAATGGTAGGAAACGATGCTCCAACTCAGGCTGAACAGGTGCTGAAAAATATAAAGGCCATTCTGGAAGCCGAAGGGTACGGTCTTGAGGACGTGGTGAAAGCCACAGTTTTTGCCAAGAACATGGATGATTTCAAGGCAGTGAACGAAGTATATGGTAGATTTTTCACCTCTAACTTCCCAGCCAGAGCTTTTGTGGAAGTCGCAAGGCTTCCTAAGGACGCCTTGGTGGAGATTGAGGTAATAGCGTATAAGGATTAAGAAAAAGATAAGTACGCCAAAGGCAAGAGGGAAAAAATCCTCCCTCTTGCCTTTATTTTTGTGGATTTATAGAGGGAGCCTGCCCTCTTCGAAGAGTTTTATAAAAATCTTGACTACTTCTGGATCGTATTTGGTACCTGCATTTTGCTTGAGCTCTTCAATTGCGTGCTCAATAGAGAAGGCTGCACGGTATGGGCGGTGGGACGACATTGCGTCCACCACGTCCGCCACAGCCACGATCCTTGCGCTCAAGGGAATGTCTTTGCCCTTTAGGCCATGAGGGTAACCGCTTCCATTCATCCTTTCGTGGTGATATAAAGCCACTTCCCATATGGGTAAATCCTCTGATATAGGGCGTAAAATCTCTTCCCCCTTGGTGGTATGGTCTTTAATTAATTGAAACTCCAATTCTGAAAGCTTTCCTGGCTTGCTCAGAAGCTCGGAAGGGATGTATATTTTACCTATGTCGTGGACCAATGCTCCCAGGTATATCTGCTCTGTCTCTTCCTTTCCAAGCCCCATTTCTTTGGCTATGCTTTCTGATATTAGGGCGACCTTCTTCTGGTGGGATGCAGTGTAGGGATCCTTGATTTCTAATATTTTACCCATGGCCTCTATGGTTCTTTTATAGGTTCGATGAAGTTTTTCAAGTGTGCTGATTAGGTTTTGTTGGGTGATTATTTGTTCTGTTATGTCCACTCCGACGGATTGGTATTCTAGTACGTTACCTTGTTCATCGAAAAGTGCTGTGTCAATCCACTTGTGCCACCTCAAGGATCCGTCTTTCAGGCGCATTCGGTATTCGTGGGTTATAGTAGGGTTTGATAGTGTGAGGGACAGGAAATTGGCTATCACTTGTTGTCTTGCTTTCTCGTTCCTTATGATGTTGAATGCGTTTATCCCTAATATTTCATCTTTTTTTATGCCAAAGTATTCACAGTAAGCGTCGTTCACGTATGTAAACTTACCGTCCTTATCAAAACAACAAACTAGAAGGTTTGCGTTGTTCACTATTGTTTCAAGCCTTCGCCCCCTCTTGTAAGCTTGATCTTTCGTCGCGTTAAAGCTTAGAGCACATTCTGCCAGGTTTTTAACGTGTGCAAGTAGCTCTATTTCTTCCCGTTGGAGTCCTTCTTTGGTTCGTTCTATAAAGGAAAAGGCAATGTAGCCTAAAGTGGTTTTGCTTCCCACTTTTGCAACTATTAAGGATTTTGTGTCAGGGGCGAGCAAGCTTTTCATGCTTTCTGCATCTTTTTTTGCGAGTCTTGAAAACGCTGAGGTGCTGAATAAGAATATTTCCCCTGCCGATTCTAATTTCTCCATTTGCTCTAAACCCCAGGTGTAGGGGGTTATTTCAACATTCTGTAACCTGCTTTTTTGTGGAGGGACTTCCGAAGCGGTCCATTCGCTTATACACGATACTGTGTTTGTGTGTGTATCGTAAGAAAAAAGATAAGCCCTCCCCGCTCCAAGGAAACGCCCAGTTTTTTCAAGCAGTTCAATCATGGAAGGCTGGAAATCCTTACCGTGTACCATAGCTTGCATTATGCTTGTAACATCTTCAAAAGCCTTCCAGTAATCACTTGACTTGCTCGATACATAAGATCTATAGGGCTTACTGTTTTCGCTGTGGGGCAGGGTCATGTTCATTTATAGGACCTCACTTTACCTAGTTGCCTAAGGTTTTGGCTCAATTTTATCACAAGTTGAAGAATTCCAAACTTTTCAACTGACGAAGTTTATCAGCCTTCCAATTCCTTCTACATAGACCTCCATTACGTCGCCACGTTCTACGGGCCCTATACCTGAAGGGGTTCCTGTTATTATCACGTCTCCTGGGAGTAGGGTCATGACCTGGGATATGTAGCTAACAAGTTCCGGGACGGAGAAGATGAAGTGTCTTGTATTGGAACTTTGAACCACATTGCCGTTTTTGATCATTTGAATATCTAGATTGGACGGGTCTATTTCCATTTCCACCCAAGGGCCATAGGGGCCAAAGGTGTCGAAAGACTTGGATCTGGTCCACTGGCCGTCAGAGCTTTGAAGGTCTCTTGCGGTCACGTCGTTGAAGCAGCTGTATCCAAGGATATGATCCATTGCCTCCTTGGGTTCTATGGCCTTGGTGGTCTTGGATATCACTATGGCAAGTTCCGCCTCATAGTCTACCCTTTTGGACATTTCTGGTAGTACCACAGTTTGCTTGTGGCCTATCACGCAGGTGGAGGGCTTGAGAAATAGCAAGGGTTCCTTAGGTATGGGGTATCCTGTTTCCTCTGCGTGATCCCTGTAGTTCAGCCCTACCGCCACGACCTTCGTAGGGCTAGTGGGAGGTAGCCATGATTGGATGTCATCCACTTGGCATAGGAGTTCGCCCATTTTGTGATCTCCAAATATGTTGCCTTCAAGGGCATAGACGTTCTTACCATCGGGGCTTATAGCTTCCTTTACCTTTCCGTCAAGCAGAAACCTGAGATATTTTTTCATGTTATCCCCCCTGTTCTGAGTTATTTGCAATGATAGCATGCAAAGTTTGTTGTAGTCCATTGACAAAGGTGCTTGTTTTATATTAATGTTTCCATGTCGATAGTGCACATCGGCGTATTTTTATGTTAGGAGGCAGTATTGGAAATGCAAGGAACAGTCAAGTGGTTCAACGAGTCTAAGGGTTATGGGTTCATCACGAGCGACGAAGGAAACGACGTATTTGTTCATTTCAGCGCGATCCAGATGGATGGCTTTAAGACCCTTAGCGAAGGTCAGAGGGTTGAGTTTGAGGTAGTCCAGGGGGAAAAGGGTCCGCAGGCGGCGAATGTACATAGGGTTTAACATAAATCCGGTTTTCGTTCAGTAATGCAGACCAAAGTTAAGGGGGCGGGAATTCCCGCCCCCTTAACTTTGGTGAAGGCTTCACCTTTTGCGGGCGTATACGGAATCTATCAGGGTGCCATCCCTGTACTCTACGACAGCTACTATCTTTTCTTCGTCAAACTCCGGTGTCTTAGGTTTGCCTGTGAGCCTCTCAACTTCCTCCTTGAGTTTGCCTATGTCCTTCACTGGGAGGTTGGCTTTTAAGGCTCTTTCCAGCAGGTCCTCTCGTCTTGGGTTTATGCATATGCCTCTTTCGGTTACTATCGCGTCTACTGTCTCTCCGGGGGTCACAATGGTTTGCACCCTATCTTTGATCGTTGGGATCCCGCCTCTGAACGAAGGGGCCAAAACTACGGCCAGCTTAGCCCCAGCGGCGGTGTCGCAATGCCCTCCCGATGCCCCCCTTATTATTCCATCGTTGCCTGTGAGGACGTTGACGTTGAAATCTACGTCCACGTCCAGGGCCGCCAGGGCCACCACGTCCAGGAGGTTTACCATGCAATCCACGAAGGGGTTGGCGTACTGGGACTGATCTATCTCAATGTGAAGAGGATTATTGAGTATGGACTCTGTTACGCTTGCATCGAAGCTTTGGACGTCGAAAAGGGCCTCGAACAACCCTTCCCTCAAAAGCTCAACCATGTAGCCACCTATGCCCCCTAATCCGAAGCCGCCTTTTATGTTCTTCTCGATCATGTATTCTCTCAAGAAGGATGCAACAGCCAGACTAGCGCCTCCAACTCCGACCTGAAAGGAAAACCCCTCTTCGAGAAGGCCTGAGGCGCATATCAGATCGAAAGCATTTTTAGCTATCCTGAGATCCACCGGGTTTTTGGTGATCCTTGCCGCGCCAGTAGCTATCTTGGCCGAATCGCCGATCTTATCCACTACGACTACTTGATCCACCTGGTTTTGGGGTATGGAGATCTTGGGAACCAGCGGGTAGGGTACTAGGTTGTCGGTTATGGCGATTACATGCCTTGCGTATCTGGCATCCACCATGGCATACCCCAAGGAACCGCAGCCTTCCGGTCCCATTGCTCCCGTGACGTTTCCCTCCCTGTCGGCAGAAGGCGCTGCTATGAATGCCACATCTATGTTGATGGAACCTTCCTCTATGGCTCTAGCCCTGCCGCCGTGGCTTCGAATTATCACAGGACACGGAAGCTCTCCATAGGATATGGCCTCTCCTAGCTTGCCTCTAAGTCCTGAGGTAGTGATCCTCGAAATTACTCCGGAACGAATGTGGTCTACCACGCACTGATGGGCGTCTGTGAGAGAGCTGGGGGCCAGGGTCAGGTTTTTTATGCCCATGGAGGCTATTACATCAAGCACCATAGGCAGGACCGCATCGCCGTTTCGGAGGTGGTGGTGGAAGGATATGGTCATGCCGTCGGACAGCCCAGATGCTTCTATGGCCTTTTTAAGGCTCTCTGCCACCTTGTTTCTCCCGGGGAGGTATCCCCTCATGGGGGCAGATGCCCTCTTGCGAATGGGCTTTTTCTCCACGATGGTGAAGGGGCCTTGATAGGGTTCAAAGGCCTTCTCCCAGCCGAAGAGTCTAGTGGGCACTGTTCTTCCCTTGGCGTTCATGATTCTAGACACGGTCACATCGCCCCCCTTGGCTTTCATTTGAGCGAAACTCTGGATATAGTTCGGCCAATTTGAGCAGATGTTCAGCCCTTTTTATTACAGGAGCGTCAACCATGCGTCCATCCACGGAGAATACTCCGATACCCAAAGACAGGGCCCGTTTGGATGATTCAACTATTCTTCTGGCTTTCTGCACTTCCTTGCAGTCGGGCTTGAAGGCGTCATGGATGATCGGTACCTGGGAAGGGTGTATGGCTGCCTTGCCGGTGAAGCCCAGCTCGCAGATCATCTTGCTCTCCTTTTTCAATCCTTCAAGGTCGGATATGTCCGTCCATACGGTGTCGAAAGCCAAGAGGCCAGCGGCTTTCGCCGCTGATACCACACGGGTTCTGGGATAGAATAGTTCGTGCCCCTCTTTGGTCTTCTGGACCCCATAATCTGCCAGAAGATCTTGTCCTCCCAAGGTCAAGGCTTCTACCCTGGGGCTTGCCTGTGCTATTTCGTAAGCTCTTTCCACGCCAAGGGCCGATTCTATCATGGCGTGAATTTTAACCTTTCCTTTGGGGATCCCACATTGGATTTCTATTTCAGTTATCATATCGTCAGCTGCCTTGATGTCCTGCGGTGACTCACATTTGGGGATCCTCAGCGCATCGGGGGCCTTGGGAACCACTGCCCAGAGGTCCTTTTCAAAATATGGAGTATGAGCACCGTTTACCCTTACTGCGACCCCGGTATCACTAAAATCCAAAGCTTCAAGGAAAAGAGAAACCAGCTTTCTGGCGGCGTCTTTTTCCGTAGTCGCGACGGCATCCTCCAGGTCTAGTATCACAGAATCTGCGCCAAAGTAAGGGCAGTGCTGGATCATTCCAGGATTGTTGCCAGGGATGTATAGTGCACTTCGATAAATCCTAGCGCCCTTCATGGTCGTTTTCCCCCAGACATCTTTCTATGGCCGTCTCAATACGGGCTCTCATTGTTATGGCTAGGGCCCCGTTGTCTTGTATGGTTACATAAGCCCCCTTGAGTTTGTACTTTAAGACAGTTTCTCTTACAATTTGTTCTGCCCTTTCCCTTAACAGATCTGCCTTGTCAGGCCCTTTGTACTCTATTTCAAGGTGATCCTGTAACGAACAAGTCACCAAGCAATCCGAGGATTCAAGGGTTCCTGACTGAGCAGTAACGCTATTAGGGGTGTCTTTTCGTTCCATTCAACCACTTCCCGTCGATTACATTTTTTCGCATATTGCCTTTGCGAAGCCAGAACAGGATACTTCTTTTGAGCCTTCCATCTGGCGTGCTAGGTCATAGGTCACTATGCCTGATTTTATGGTCTCTCCCATGGCTTTGACCGTCAGTTCTGCTGCTTCGTTCCAACCCAGATGTTGGAGCATCATTACAGCCGAGAGGATCATGGAGCCGGGGTTGACCTTGTCCAGCCCAGCGTATTTGGGAGCAGTGCCGTGAGTGGCCTCAAAGAAAGCTATCTCGTCGTTCATGTTGGCTCCAGGAGCCAGTCCCAGGCCTCCCACCGCCGCTGCCAGAGCATCGGAGAGGTAGTCTCCGTTCAAGTTGGGAGTCACAAGCACATGGTACTCCTCCGGTCTGAGCAGTATCTGCTGGAACATTGCGTCAGCAATTCGGTCCTTTATCACTATCTTTCCTGCCGGAACTTCGCCTCTGTGCTCATTGAAAAGTTCTTCCTCCGTTATTACGAAGTCCCTGAATTCCTCCAATGCAGTTTCGTAACACCACTTCCTGAAGGCACCTTCGGTGAACTTCATTATGTTTCCTTTATGTACTATGGTGACGCTCTTTTTGCCGTTATCAATGGCGTATTTCAGAGCCATTCGCATGAGTCTCTTGGTACCAGTTATGGATATGGGCTTTATCCCTATGCCTGAATCTGGCCTTACGCTTTTGCCCATTTCCTTTTCCAAAAAATCTATGACCTTTAAGGCCTCTTTGCTTTCGGCTTCCCATTCTATACCGGCGTAGACGTCCTCTGTGTTCTCTCTAAAGACCACCATGTCTACCTTACTGGGTTCTTTAAGGGGAGAGGGAACTCCTGAAAAGTGCCTCACCGGTCTCACGCAGGCGTAAAGATCCAGTTTTTGTCTGAAGGTCACGTTCAGGCTCCTTATGCCTCCCCCTACAGGTGTGGTGAGGGGGCCTTTTATGGCTATCTTGAAATAGCGGATGGCTTCCATGGTGTCCTCGGGTATCCACTCTCCGAAGAGGTTATAACTTTTCTCTCCGGCGTAAACTTCCCACCAGTGGATCTTCTTTGAATCTCCATAGCACTTCTTTATGGCAGTGTCCACTACAAGTTGCATGGCCTTGGTTATGTCTGGCCCTATGCCGTCCCCTTCGATGTAAGGAATAACTGGGAAATTGACATTAATTTTGCCTTTTTCGTCTCGTTTTATTACCTCTCCCTCAGTGGGATAGTTTATTTTCTGTAGTTTCAATCCTTGAAATTTGCTGGTCATTTCAATCTCCCTCCTCTTAGGCATTGGACTTGTTCTTTTCTTTTATGTAGTTGAGTTTCCCACCCATCTTGACTATCGTGAGGTCCTCCTCAGACAGTGGGCATGTTACGAGGAAGGACCCGTTCTTGGATCTGTTATGCACCTCAAAGGGGCCATCGGTCGTGATGGTGCTAGCGTCTATGTGGAGCACGTCCTGGGGGTCAACCTTTTCGTAGTCCTCAGCCTTATGGAACAACAGAGGGAGAATTCCAAAGTTCACCAAATTTGCAAGGTGGATTCGGGCAAAGCTTTTGGCTATTACCGCCTTGATTCCCAGGTATCGGGGGGCTAAGGCAGCGTGTTCCCTGCTTGAGCCTTGACCGTAATTTTCTCCGCCAACTATGAAGCCTCCGCCTTTTTCCCTCGCTCTATGATAGAACGTTGGATCCAATACCTCAAAGGTGTGCTTGGATATTTCAGGTATGTTGGATCGCAATGGCAGTATCTTGGCGCCTGCAGGCATTATGTGGTCAGTGGTTATGTTGTCCTCTACCTTTATTAGGATCTCCCCTTCGATGCTTTCTGGAAGGGGCGGCATTTCAGGTAGTGGAGCAATGTTGGGACCTCTCCGGATTTCTATTTTTTCTGGTTCGGCAGAGGGAGCTATGATCATGCTGTCGTCTATTATGAACTGCTCAGGCTGCCGGAACTCAAAGGGTTCAATGCCCAGTTTTCGTGGGTCTGCTATCCTGCCGGTTATAGCGGAAGCCGCCGCTACCTCTGGGCTTACAAGGAAGACTTTGCCTGATGCGTGGCCGCACCGCCCAAAGAAGTTGCGGTTTATGGTCCTTAAGGATACTCCTTCCGTCGGTGGTGCAAAACCCATACCTATGCAGGCTCCACAACTTGATTCCAAAATTCTTACTCCTGCTGATATAAGTTCGTCCATGGCGCCACAGGCGCAGCTTTCCAGCATAACCTGCCTACTGCCCGGTGATATCCCTGCGTCCACGGAAGGATGAACTCTTTTACCCGCTAATATGTGCGCGATGGACAAAATGTCACGCAGAGAGGAGTTGGTGCAAGAGCCAAACATAACTTGGTCGACTTTAATTCCTTCCAGCTCCTCTATGGGGACTACGTTATCCGGCTGAAAAGGTTGAGCTACCATGGGGGTAAGCTCTGATAGGTTTATTTCTATGGTCTCACTCCACGAAGCATCAGCATCGGCCTCCAGGAGAACCCATTGGTGTTCCCTTGCTTGGGCCCTGAGCCACTGCCTGGTCACTTCGTCGCTTGGAAATATAGAGGTCGTGGCGCCTGTTTCTGCACCCATATTGGCTATGGTGGCCCTATCAGGTATGCTCAATGATTTCACTCCAGGCCCGGTGTATTCCAGAACCTTGCCCACCCCGCCTTTGACGGAGATACGGCGAAGCACTTCAAGGATCACGTCCTTGGCGGACACGAAGGGTGGGAGTTCTCCGGCCAAGAGAACCCTTACTATCTTGGGCATCGTTATGGTGAAAGGTTCTCCTGCCATAGCCAAGGCCACGTCCAAACCGCCAGCACCCATGGCTACCATTCCTATGCCGCCGGCTGTGGGAGTATGGGAGTCGCTTCCAAGGAGGGTTTTCCCTGGGGCGGCGAATCGCTCCAAATGGACCTGGTGGCATATGCCATTACCTGGCCTGGAAAAGAGTATGCCGTACTTTGCCGCTATGTCCTGCAGGTAGCGGTGGTCGTCGGGATTTTTAAAATCTCCTTGGATCATGTTGTGATCTACGTAGCTTACCGAGAGTTCCGTCTTTACTTTTGGAAGCCCCATAGCCTCAAATTGAAGGTACGCCATGGTTCCAGTGGCATCCTGGGTCAGGGTCTGGTCAATTTTGACCTTGACTCGTTTCCCTGGGACGAGTTCCCCCGATACAATATGGGACCTTAAGACCTTCTCGAAAACCGTGTAACCCAAACCAACCACCCCCAAATTGTGCAAAATTAACATATAAATTGTGTTATTTTATAGCATAGACAATAAATATATTCCACATTTTAATTAATATTATGCATTATACACGTGGTAACGTTGTTTTTCTTTATCTCGTCAGCTTCATTTAGCTTTTCGCCACTTTCCTTTGCTTGTATATGGAGAACACTATCGAAGCTGCAGCAAGGAGTAGCAGCGTGAGTGATATAGGCTTTTCCACGAAAAACATCAAATCGTTACCTGCAATTGTCATGGCGTTTCTGAAGGATTGCTCTGTGGTACCTCCCAAGATTAGTGCCAGCACAAGGGGTGGTATGGGTATTTCGAGCTTCCAGAACAGGTATCCCGTCAAGGCAAAGACAGATACCAGTATGAAGTCGAAGGAACTGTAATTTAGGAAATAGGTTCCCATGAAGGCCATGCCCAGGATCACGGGGAGCATTATCCTCTGAGGGATCTTTAGAAGTTGTACCAGAGGAACCGCGAGGGGTAAATTTATGAGTGCCAACATAATGTCTCCTATTAGCATGGATGCGATGACTCCCCATGCTATTTCGGGGTGCATCTGGAAGAGTATGGGACCTGGTCTCACTCCCAGCATCATGAGGGCTCCCAGCATGACTGCAGTGGTTCCGCTTCCTGGTATGCCCAGGGTAAGCAGAGGAACGAAAGCTCCGCAGCTTGATGCGTTATTTGCTGCTTCGGGTGCCGCCAACCCTTCTATGGCGCCTTTCCCAAATTTCTCCGGGTGTTTGCTCAATGTCTTTTCAAGGGCATATGACACGAAGGTTGCGACCGTTCCACCCATGCCAGGAAGGACACCGATAAGAAATCCTAGCGGAGAGCTTCTGAGTATTGGTTTTATGGTTTTTTTGAAGTCTTCCCAAGGTACCCAAACCCTTCCTATGCTTTTGGAGTCTATGGTGTAATGGGCGTCTAGGTTGCTATAGTTTTTGAATACCTCAGCTACGGCATAAAGGCCTATCATGGCGACCAGGAAGTCTATTCCGTCTTGCAGCTCTGGCACAAAGGTGAACCGCAGTATGCCCGTTTGTGGATCAATCCCTATAGTGCTGAGCATGAACCCGAAGGCCATTGCGATGAACCCTTTTAGCATATTGCCCTGAGACAAGGTGACTGTCGCCGTAAGGGCAAATATCATCAGCGAGAACATCTCTGCTGGGCCAAACTTGAGGGCAGCGTTAGCCACTGGCATGGTCACGAAGATCAAAAAGATCATTCCTATTATGCCGCCGATGAAGGATGCTATTGCCGATATAGCAAGGGCTTTTCCCGCCTCTCCGTTTTTCGTCATGGGGTACCCGTCGAAGCAGGATACGATTGCTGAGGCATCCCCTGGGGTGTTTATCATTATAGATGCACGGGAACCTCCGAACATAGCTCCATAGTAGATGGCAGCCATGGTTATCAGAGCTGTCGTGGGATTCATGCCGTAACTTATGGGTATCAGGATGGCCACCCCCGTTGCGGGGCCCAGTCCAGGGAGCATACCTATGATTGTCCCTAAAAGGCCGCCTATGAATACCCATGTTATGTTGGTGAGAGTTAAAGCTGCGTCCAGCCCAATGGACAGATTATGAAAGATGCTTTCCATAGCAAATACCTCCTCTTTGTGTTAGAAGGGAAGAAACGATAGCAAGCCCCTTGGCAGGCTAAGCCCAAGCATTATGGCGAAGACCACGTAGGTTACCACGGGAAAGGCAAGGGCTAAAAGTAAATTCTCTAACCACCGCGGGCCGTTAATGAGTCGGGTGACAAGCAGCATGAACAGAGCAGTAGATATTACATATCCCAATGGAACCAGCGCGAAGCCATAGGCTATTCCCAGGAATATGGTAATTCCTATTTTTATATATATGTTCTTGTTTTCCTTCAATCCCAGGTGAAATATTTCTTTGTTGGATTTCTTTTGCCTTAGATCCTTAACTAAAAGAATAAGGCCACACAAAAAGGCCAAGGCGCCTGCCAGAATGGGGAAGAGTTTCGGGCCAATGTTATCTCCCATGGCAGTTTCGGGCAGTCGCAAAGTAGCCAAGAGGTATATGCTGCTTATGATTATCGCCATAAGTCCTGAAATCTCGTTTTTAGTCACCGCATTTTCCTCCTTTAAAACCTGGAGAGGGTATGAGGACCCTCTCTAGGTCGATGCTCTTTTTGAGTTTACTGTTTGATCAACCCAACCCTTGTCAGAAGGTCTTTTATCTCTTTTTCCTGTTCCTCTAGGTAAGCCTTGTACTCTGCTGCGTTCTGGTAGAACTGGTCCCAACCCAGGTTCTTTAGGGACTCTTTCCAGGTCTTGCTTTCTACCATCTTCTTGAGGGTTGAATCCCAGAAAGCGACTTGTTCATCGGAAAGGCCAGGGGCGGCCATGATGCCCCGCCAGTGGGGGAACACTAAATCTACTCCCTGTTCCTTATAGGTGGGAACATCAGGGAGTATGTCCAGGCGTTCTGGGGAGGATACGCCCAAGAGCTTCAAGTTGCCGGCTTTTACTTGCTCTAGCGTCTCTCCAAGGCTTATGGTTATGGCTTTTATGTGGCCTCCCAGGAGCGCTGGAATCTGGCCAGCTGCGGTCTCAGGATAGACCACGAACTTGACGGTAGCTGGATCTACTCCGTATTTTTTGGCCAGCATCAAAAACTGGATGTGGTCGTCGTTGCCAAGGGTAGGGCCAACGCCTATGGGCATGTCGTCGGGGTTAGTCTTCAAAGCTTCGAAGAAGCTCTTGAGGTCGGAGTAGGGAGCATCGCTCTTTACCGCTATGGTCTCCCATTCGGCCTGCAAGTTTGCCAGAACAGTGAAATCCCTGAAAGTTAATTTGCTTTTACCAAGCAAGTTATTCAGGAGGATCAAGCTGGAGTTGACTGCAAGGTATTCTCCTTTACCTTTTTTGCCCTTTAGGTACGTCCAGCCGGTGGCCCCGCCACCGCCAGGCATGTTGGTGACGATGATGGGCTGGTCCACAAGTTTTTCTTCCTCAAGAGCCTTTTTCACCACGCGCGCAAGAGCGTCCCAACCGCCACCAGGTCCCGCAGGAGCCACTATCTCTATGGGCCTGGTGGGTTTCCACGCAGCGCTCGCCACTCCAACTAGGGATAACATGAAAGCTGAAATCAAAATCAACGAAACCAATTTCTTGAAATTACCCTTCATAACTTCGCCCTCCCTTTTTGTTTTTTGTTCCTTGTCTATTTTTCCAGGTACTTGCTTTTTGCATCACTCCCTTCCGGTTGATGTTTGATTTATTCAAAGATGAAACTAAAGGTTATTCGACGGTTCTTCCTTTGTTTGGGGGAATTCTATGGTAAGGGTCTTTATGGCGTTTTCAAGATGTTCTTTTACCAGTCGTTCTGCCTTGTCAGCGTCTCGTTCTGATACTGCCTCGAGTATCTGGCCATGCTCTTTCAAGGCTTGAACTTTTCTCAAGGATCTGCTGAAGGACAGGGATCTAAGTCTGCTTAAATACTCGTGGTACGTGGTGATAAGACTGAGTAGTCGGGGCATGTTGGAAGGGGCCACTATGGCCTCGTTGAATTTTTGGGAAAGAGCGGAAAGTTTGTTGTCGTCGCCTTTTTCGAATGCATCTTCCATTTGTGCGTAAAGCTTTTTTAGCTCTGCTAACTCTTCGTCAGTGATGTTCTTGCAAACTGCTCTTATGGCAACGGCTTCCAGCGCCTGCCTTATGGAGTAGATCTCTATTATGTCCTCCTTGGACAATCCTTTCACGAAAAGTCCCTTGCGGGGGATCCTTTCCACAAGTCCTTCTGACTCAAGCATGCGTAAAGCTTCCCTTACAGGGGTGCGGCTGACCTTCAACTTTTCGGCGAGCTCGCTTTCGACCAGCTTGTCGCCGTCTTTGAGTTCCCGGCGAAAGATGGCCTCTCGTAAAGTTTCGTAGACTATGACCCTTACTGGTACGTAAGTCTCCTCAGGAATGGCTTTCAGCACGGAATCCATCAACTTTCCCCTCCGTTTCGGATGCGCGTATCCTTACATACAAGGATACAATGTCTGTCAATTTTGTCAATCCCGGATTAGTGCGTTGTGTGTTTGTGAGATTGTCGTGTTAAATTGGTGTAACTAGAGCCTTTGATTTATAATTACTGGGAAAATAAAGGGCTTTGGAGGTTTTGTGCTTATGGGTAATAGAGAAAAAGATCATTCCACGCTAAATCTAAGGACTCTTCGAGTTGAGGACTACGAAGACATAAGGAAGATAATGGATCTTATATACCCCGACATGGGGGGAGCGTGGACGAAAAAACAGTTTGAGAGCATGGTGGAAAGGTTTCCTGAGGGGCAACTTGGCATAGAGTATGAGGGGCACGTGGTGGCGGCAGCCCTTTCTTTGATCATCGATTCCACGGTATATGGAGATCGTCACACTTACAAGCAGATAGTGGGGGATGGAACTCTTAAAAATCATGATCCGGACGGAGATTATCTCTACGGCATAGATGTCTTTGTGCACCCTGACTACAGGGATATGCGCCTTGGTCGGAGGTTGTACGATGCAAGAAAGGAGCTTTGCGAGACCCTAAACCTAAAAGGGATAATCATAGGGGGCCGAATCCCCGGGTATGCCAAGTATGCTTCGTCCATGAAGCCTGGAGAGTACGTTAGGATGGTCGAAAACAGGGAGATAACCGATCCAGTTCTAACTTTTCAGCTGAGCAATGACTTTCATGTCAAGCGGATAGTACCAGGTTACTGGCCAGCGGACACCAAGTCCAAGGGATACGGAGTTATCTTGGAGTGGCATAACATATACTACGAGGAAAAGAAAAGCCTTATAAAAAGGGTCAAGACCTATGTTCGCCTGGGTGTGGTCCAGTGGCAGATGCGACTCTTTGCGTCTTTTGACGATTTCATGCAGCAGGTGGAGTTTTTCGTGGATGCTGTCTCGGGTTACAAGGCCGACCTGGTTCTGTTTCCTGAGCTTTTCAACGTTCCCCTGATAGCCCACTATGACCAGAAGGATCCCGCTGAGGCCATGCGTCTTCTGGCCCAGTACACCGAACCTATGAGAGAGGCCCTCGTAAAGATGGCATTGAGCTACAACATAAACATAGTCTCCGGAAGCGTGCCAGAATATAAGGACGGAGCCCTCTACAACGTGTGTTTCCTGTGTAGAAGGGACGGAACATGGGATAAGCAGTACAAACTCCACATAACTCCAGATGAGTACATGACCTGGGGGCTGCAGGGAGGAGACGAACTCAAGGTATTTGACACCGATGTGGGGAAGATAGGCATATTGGTGTGCTACGACGTTGAGTTCCCAGAGCTTCCTAGGATACTGGCTGACATGGGAATGACGATCCTTTTGGTGCCTTATTGGACCGACACCAGGAACGGTTACCTCAGGGTGCGTCATTGCGCCCAAGCCAGGGCCATAGAGAACGAGTGTTACGTGGCCATAACGGGCAGCGTTGGAAATATTCCCAAAGTGGAGAACATGGATATTCAGTACTCCCAATCCGCCATCCTTACCCCAGCCGATTTTGCTTTTCCCCATGATGCCGTTGCGGCGGAAGCCACTCCCAATACGGAGATGGCATTGATAGCCGACCTCGACATAGATTTGATAAAGGAACTCAGGACCTCTGGAAGCGTAAGAAGCTTACAGAGCCGAAGGGACGATCTTTACAAGGTTCAATGGCTGAAAAAAGGAGGAAGGAGGGGATAGGCATGTTGTACGAAAGCGTTTTGGGAGCCATAGGCAACACGCCCGTGGCGAAGCTTTCCAGGCTTTGTAAGGCTTGGGAACTAGAAGGACAGCTTTTTGCAAAGTTGGAAAACCTAAATCCTGGCTATAGCAAGAAGGACAGGATAGCTTTAAGTATAATCGAAGAGGCAGAGGCCTCGGGGATGCTTTCGCCGGGACAGCCAGTAGTGGAACTTACTAGTGGCAATACAGGTAC
>Ga0182240_100231_pt1 | contig 22404 bp, 23 predicted proteins | sample hydfrates4_PW_90_FD_145594 | JGI IMG/M metagenome (GOLD analysis project Ga0182240, IMG submission 145594) | Subsurface microbial communities from deep shales in Texas, USA - hydraulic fracturing test 4_PW_90 | ecosystem: Environmental > Aquatic > Deep subsurface > Shale gas/oil reservoir >...
TTAGCACACTCATTTCTCCCCACCCCATCTATCCCATTCTTCTAGTTTTTCTACATCTTCCACTACCTTTGTTGCCGTTTCAGCAAAACGATTTCCTTCAGCAGCTGAAATCCAGTCAAACTGTACCCTGCCATCTTCAATTCCAATGAATTCTAAGAGACTCTTGGTAAGTGCAAACTTTCTCCTGGCTACCAAATTGCCACTGGTATAATGACAGTCCCCGGGATGACAACCTGCCACTAAAACTCCATCAGCATTTTTTAAAGCAGTGAAAATAAACAGCGGGTCCACACGCCCTGAACAGGGAACCCTAACTATTCTTAAATTAGCGGGATACTGGAAGCGGCTGACTCCCGCCAGATCCGCTCCCGCATAGCTGCACCAGTTACATAAGAAAGCTATTATTTTTCTATCCACTTAGCTCACCCCACTTATCCTATTTCCTCTAACATGGCTACAATTTGCGAACTCTCAAACCCTTTTACATCGATAGCATGTGATCTGCAAGAAGCTGCACAGGCGCCGCAGCCTTTACAGAGCGCTTCATTTACCTTAGCTACTTTTTCCCTATTATCGATTTCGATAGCCTTTGCAGGACAGATACTTTCACAAGTACCACATCCACTGCAAATACTTGTATCCACTTCAGCAGTTAAACCACCTGCAATAATTTCTTCTTTATTAAGAACAGTACATGCCCTGGCAGCAGCCGCCTTTCCTTGAACGATTGCTTCAGCTAGCGGTTTCGGACTGTGTGCCAGTCCGCATAAGAACACACCATCCGTACTAAAATCAACAGGTCGTAATTTCATATGAGCTTCCAGGAAGAAGCCGTCTTCGTTAATGGGTACTTTCAAAAATTTTGCTAATTTTTCATTTTCCCGATTGGCTACGGTAGCTGCAGCTAATCCTACCAGGTCAGATTTTATTACTAATGTATCATCCAGGACATGGTCTTTAACTTTTACCTGCAAGCCTTCCCCGGTTTGTATGACTTCCGGTTTTTGATGAAGGTCATATCTGATAAAGATTACACCTTTTCTGCGTGCCTCAAGGTAAAATTCCTCTGCATAACCATAGGTTCGCATGTCACGGTATAATACATAAACATTTAAACCCGGATTAATTTCCTTTGCTTTTAATGCCAGTTGAACTGACTGGTTACAGCAAACTTTGCTGCAGTAGGGATGTTCCTCATTTCGAGAACCGACACAGTTAATTAATACTAGATTATTGCAGCCTTTTAGGGTTGCAGGCTGGTTGGAGATAGTTTCCTCCAATTCCAAATAGGTTTTTACTTTCTCATTAGATCCATAGAGATATTCCTGTGGTTTAAATTCCTTTGCTCCCGTTGCTATTAAAACTACACCATGCTCTAATGTTTTACCGCTCTCTAAAGTAGTTTGGAAGTTACCGATAAAACCTTTAATATCTGTAATTTCCTCATTTAAATGAACCTCAATCAAAGGATCCTCCATCACTTCTTCTTTTAAATTCTCTACAAATTTCTTAATGGGTTCTCCTTGATGATTGAAGGCCATCCGGTTAGCCATGCCGCCCAGTGCTTTTTCTTTCTCTATCAAATAGACAGGGTAACCCTGAGAGGCTATACTTAAAGCTGCAGTCATACCGCTTACGCCGCCGCCTATCACAAGAGCTTTTTGCGTCATGGGTACAGTAGTAGTCTTGATAGGTTGTAAAAATCTCGCCTTTGCTACTGCCATTTTGACCAGGTCCTTGGCCTTTTCAGTAGCAGCTTTTGGCTCATTCATGTGCACCCACGAGCACTGGTCTCTAATATTAGCCATTTCAAACAAGAACTCATTGAGGCCGGCTTCTTTTAAGGTCTCTTTAAAGAGAGGTTCATGTGTTCTGGGGCTGCAAGATGCAACTACGACCCTGTTTAACCCCTGTTCTTCAATTATCTCTTTAATTCTGATTTGGGTATCTTGGGAACAGGTATACATATTGTCTTCAACGTAAACCACATTATCTAAAGTCTTGACGTATTCACAGACCTCTTTGACATTAACCACACTGCCTATATTGATACCGCAATGGCAAATGAAAACTCCAATACGCGGTTTTTGGCCTACAACATCTCTTTCCGGAGGATAAGTTTTGGATTCTATAAGGGTGTTTTTAGCGTCTGTTAGTAAACCGGCCGCTTGGATGGCAGCAGCACTGGCTTCTGTGACAGTCTCCGGAATATCCTTGGGACCACTGAAAGCACCTACGGCATAAATACCATCCCTTGATGTCTCTATTGGAACCAGAGACTCTGTCTTCGCAAAGCCGTATTTATTTGCTTCTATTTGTAAAGTATCAATTAAATCTTCCGCACCTTCAGGAGGAGTTAAACCAACGGAAAGAACAACCATGTCAAACTGCTCTGTTTTTATTGATCCGTCTTCCAGGGCATAGCGAATGTACAAAGTATTGTTTTCTCCTTCTTCTACGTTAAAAATTCTGGAGCGTATAAAATTTACACCCTGCCCTTTTGCTCTTTCATAATACTTTTCAAAATCTTTACCATGACAGCGCATATCCATGTAAAAGATAGTTGCATCTAAAGTTTGAGTACTATGTTCCTTGGCAATAACAGCCTCCTTGATGGCATACATACAGCAAACATTTGAACAATAATCTCTACCTTCTTGTAAATTTCTTGAACCAACACATTGTATCCAGGCAATTTTTTGAGGTTCTTTATTGTCAGACGGCCTTACAAGATGCCCACCAAAGGGACCGGATGCGCTTAATATTCTTTCAAACTGGGAACTGGTTACTACATTGGGGTATTTCCCAAAACCGTAGCTTTCCAATTTTTCAGCAGGAAATTCCTTAAATCCGGGTGCTAGAAGAACTGCTCCGGCAGTAATTTCTAAAATTTCTTCCTCCTGGAAGTGATCGATACAGTCCGCTTCACAGACAACCTCACATTGACGGCATTCGGAACAGGGACCACAGTTCAGGCAGCGTTCTGCTTCCCTTACTGCTTCCTCTTCCGTAATTCCCAGTTCCACTTCCGAAAAGTCTTTTATCCTTTCTTCCACAGGCAATTCTTTTTTAGAAACCCTCTTAACATCAGGCATTTCACTATTTATGACAGGTTTTTCGGCAACCTTTTGTTTTTTATTCCTATTAGCTTTTAAATCCTTGCCTTCCAAATAGCGAACAATGGATTCAGCAGCCTCCTTACCTTCCCTGACAGCTTCTACAGCTATCCCGGGACCGGTCCTTACTTCACCACCGGCAAAAACTCCTGGTACTGATGTTTGAAGTGTCGTTGCATCGCAGTCAACACTTTGATATTCATTTAGCTCAATATCAGCTGGCAGACAGTCTATGGTGGGTTGCTGACCAATAGCAGTTATAATGGTATCTATTTCCTCCACAAATTTGGAATCTTTTTTGGGAACCGGCTTTCTTCTACCGGTTTCATCAGGTTCTGCAAGTTCCATTTCTACACATTCCATACGTAACTTATCATCACTTTTATCAACTTTAGTGGGAGAAGCAAGAAACTTAAACCGAATTCCTTCGGCTTGGGCAGCCTCGATTTCTTCTATGCGAGCAGGCATTTCTTCCCGCGACCTGCGGTAATAGATAGTAACATTCTTAGCTCCCAAACGAAGGGCACTTCTGGCGGCATCCATTGCCACATCCCCACCACCAATAACTGCCACCGCTTCTCCTAAGTCTACTTTTTCACCGAGATTAACTTGCCTCAGGAAATCCACTCCGGCAAGAATACCAGGAAGATTTTCACCCGGAATTCCTAACATGCGGTTTTTATGTGCCCCTGTAGCCAGGAATATAGCTTTGTAACCTTCCTTTTTAAGTTCTTCCAAAGTAATATCCTTTCCGAATTCTGTATTCAGTTTAATTTCTACTCCGTGTAAGGTCAGATAAGATATTTCCTTATCCAATATCTTTCTAGGCAATCGATAGTCGGGAATTCCAACTGCAAGCATGCCTCCGGCAACAGGCAGTGCTTCATAAATTGTTGCCTTATAACCTTTTTTCAGCAACTCAAAAGCACATGTCAGTCCCGCCGGTCCAGAACCTATAATTGCAATCTTATCATCCTTAAATTCTTTTATGTCCAGTCGAGGTCGCGGTTGGCTATCAGCCAGAAATCTCTTTATGCTTGCAATGGAGACGGCTCCTTCAGCCTGAGCACGACTGCATTCATTTTCGCATGGATGAGGGCAGATTCTTCCTAGAGTTCCTGGTAACAGTAAATCTTCAAATACTATTTGGGCAGCTTCCTTAAACTTTTTAGCTCTAGTTAGCGCCACATAACCCTGGGCGTTAACCCCTGCCGGACATTCAGCTTTACAGGGAGCTATACCCTCTTTACAAATTGCATACGCATTAGGAAAGCTTTGCGCATACGGTTTAAAAATTGCTTTGGCATTGGACAAACCTTTCTCAAAATCGTTAGTGATTTCTACCGGGCAAGCTTTAGCACATTCGCCACATCCGGTACATTTATCAATATCTATATACCTCGGTTCTTTCTTAACCTTAATTTTGAAATTTCCGGGCAAACCGTCTAACTCCACTATCTGGCTGTTGGTGAGTATTTCAATATTGAGATGCCTACCGCACTCAACAAGTTTTGGCGAAAGTATGCACATAGAGCAATCGTTAGTAGGAAAGGTTTTGTCCAGAGCCGGCATGGTACCGCCTATAGCCGGCGACTTTTCAACTAAATAGACTTTATATCCCATTTCAGCCAAATCCAGCGCCGACTGGATACCGGCTATTCCCCCTCCTACAACAGCCACAGAACCGCAAATCCTTGCCTTATAATTGTTAACTGTTTCCCCACCGGGAACAACATTTAAATATTTTTCAATATTTTCATCCATCTTAAATCACTCCTTTTTAATCCAGCACTAAAGCATTGCTTACCATGTGGTGGATATGTTTTACTTTGACATCTAATTTAAAATGCTTGATAATGTCACTTAACTGGTCAAAGCAGTTATGGCAGGGGGTAACAACAATTTTGGCGCTGGTTCTTTTAATCTGTTCGGCCTTTAAACTGCCTTTTTCCAAACGGTAGGGGTATATTTCCGAACCCATTGCCAGGAGGCCGCCACCACCGCCGCAACAGTAATTAAACTCCCTGTTGGGCCACATTTCTCTAAAATCAATTACAGTTTTTTGAAGGCAGTATCTTGGTTCTTCAACAATTCCTTCCTTTCTGACCATATTACAGGGATCATGGAAGGTTACGGGTTCAGGATTACGGGTGGGATCAACTTTAATGATCCCTTTTTTTATCCATTCCGCTTCTTTTTGTACAAAATTAAATACAGGGTAATTACCTTCTTTTGAAGTAAGCCAGACATTTTTCCCCCACCTCTGGGCATGGGTAGCATGGCCGCACTCCGTAACAACAACATATTTAACTTTTAACCTTTTAACCTGTTCCGCTATCCTTTTTAGAAGTATTTTTGAAACCTTGTCATCTCCATTAAAAAGCCCATAATGGGTAGCATCCCAGTATTCACTGCTGCAAGTCCAGTTGGCACCGGCAGCATGCATAATTTTGGCTATACTCTGAACATCTAAAGGGTAATATTTTATCTCCCTGGGATCCCAGAGGAAGAGAAAATCAGCCCCCACCTTGTCTACAGGTATTTTTGCACCGGGGTCATCTATTTCTTCCTGGAGCTCCTCTTCCATCCACTCCAGAGTCTCCAGATAATCTTCCTTTGTAACCTCCATCTGGTTACCTGTTTTAACCTGATTTTCAACCACATCCTGCAATGTTCCAGGAGCTGTAAGACCGAAATTCCCCCGCAGAGTTCTTACAAGTCCGGCTATATCAACCTGCATTGGACAGAGCATTGTGCACCTACCGCACATGTTGCATTTCCAGATAAAATTATCATTAAAGACCTCATCCTTAAGCCCTAAAAGACACATCCGGACAAACTTGCGGGGATCCATCTCATCATGTACATCGGAATACGGGCAAGCTGCCGTACACATACCGCACGCAAGACAATTAGCAAAATCCAACTTATCCTGCAAAGTAGTAAAAACTTCTGCAATTTCTGTTTTAAACTGGTGATTCATATTGTGTGAAAAAATTACACTCATTCTCACTCCTCCTCTACTCTATACAATTCCAGTACGGAATTCCGAGAACTGTACAAACAATACAATCAATGTTAAATAAAGTGTGAGGCCAATCAGGAAAAAGATCAAAGAACTTATCCAGTGAAAAACCGGTTGCTGAACAAATTTCCCTTACGGTAGGGGCCCTTTCTTTGTCAAGATAATATTTCCTTACACAACTCATAACTTGATGGTGCTCAGAAGTAACAGTTGTAATGTTTTCCAGTTTTGTGAGAACATCATTTACCAGTTCATCCCATATTTTTTCATCTTTAATACACCGGGGACCCTTAGCCAGATAACGTCTTCTTATCAAGCTTGAAGGCAGCATTTATTAGACCTCCCTTTAAAATTTTTTTAAAAGAGGATGTTCGAAAAGTCCGCGCGAAATCCACTTCGAATTTCTGCGTTGGCTTGGCTCCTGCGCCGCCTTGAACTTCTCGTGTCTCTCGTGCTCCTTTTCGAACACTCTTTAAAACCTCTCTAAACGAGGCAAACCTGCAACACGATAGGCACTTCTAATATTTTCCTTTGGGAAAAGCCTGCTGATCTCTAATGCATTTAAGCCGGATTTTTCAGAGATTTTGTGTAATGGTGGCACGGTGTTAAAATCGTTATAATAATCCCTGATATAATAAATTATTTGCCAGTGTTTTTCAGTTAAATTATCGATACCCTCACGGTTGGCTATTCTTGCGGCAACTTCTTCAGTCCAATCAGCTTGATTTTTTAAATAACCTTCCTTATCTATCCCCACCATGCTAGATTCCTCCCAGTAATTTTCTTTACTTACTATAAGAGCAAGTTATATGCCTAAAAATAAAGGAGGCGCCTCAAGCCTTAAAATATAGGCGTTGAGGCGCCTCCTAACTAATACGTCATATAAAAATGTGTGGCCATAGGTCATCCGGTGGAAAAACCTACTTTTTACAGTTATTCATTGCTAAATTTCTCTATAATTTTCTCAAGCAATCCCTCAAGTTCCTCTGCGCATGCCTTATAACTTTCCAGAGGCTGGCCGTAGGGGTCTTGAATATCCAAATCCATAATTTTTCTTTCAGCTTTTTTCAGCTGGGTCCTTTCTTCCTTTGTGTAATCATAAAATTGCAGGTGCCAGTCCTGAATTTTTGTTTCAATCTCTTTGAGCTTTTTCTCCAGTTCATCTCTCTTTTGGTATAAAGCTTCCAGTTCCTGACCGCGTTTAGAGAAAAATTCTCTCTCTTTTTCCTCAAGTCTGGCAGCAACAGCTGTTAATTCACTGTTGGAACCATCAACATCAGACTCAGAAGCATATTCTTTAACTGTAAATACCTTATCCTGAGCTTCCGGTACCATACTCAAAACCTGTTGCTTGTGATTTCTGGTCATGGTTAGTACAAGATCTGCTTCTTTTATCATTTCCTCAGTCAATTGTTGTGCCCTGTGTTCGTTTAAATCTATTCCCCTTTCATTAACTGCCCGAATAGCATTATCAGCAGCCTTCATGCCCGGCACTGCAGCCATTCCCGCGGAAGCAACCTGCAGCTTGTCCGAAATATTCTTCTCGGAAATTATCTTTTGTGCTATGGCCTGGGCCATACTGCTCCGGCAAGTATTGCCCGTGCAGACAAAAAGTATTTTTTTCAAAGCTATCCCCTCCCTAACCAAGTAATATCCAAGTTATACAAATAGCATTTTAATTCCTATACCTATCAATACGATTCCTCCAATTAGCTGTGCCTTCTCACCCAACCATTTTCCCAGGCGGGTTCCGAAAAGAAATCCTATCAGGGTCATAATACCTGCTATAGCTCCCATTGTTATAACCGTTAAAAATAGATTTGCCTTCAATGTACCCAGGCCAAACCCTACTGTCAGGGCATCTAAACTTACACTGCCAGCTACCAGTAAAATTCCTGTAAGACCTGTCACAACATGCATAGATTTCTTGCCCTTAGTATCTCCTAACAGTTTACGGGCAATAGGTACCGAAGGTCTACCCTTTACTTCCGGTTTAATAGTATCCCAAATCATGTGCCCTCCCAGGAGAGCAAGTATAAGTGCTCCAATTATACTTGCAAACTTACCAACTATTTTTCCCAGTAAGGAGCCAACTGAAAGTCCGATTAGCGGCATGACAATATGAAATGCAGCAACAACTAGGGCTATGATAAGCGCTCTTTTCCAGCGTGCGCCGGAAAGTCCCAAGCCAATTGCCATGGACATGGCATCTGTACCCAGCGCTACTGCTACTAGAAAAACTGTAATAAAATTCATAATAACTCCTCCGATAACCTTAGGTTCATAGTTAGCTTGGCCCATGAATTAAATAAATAATCAATGAATCGCTTGTAAAGACAAAATTATTGCAAAACCTATAACTGCCCCCAAACGAGCATAATTGGGATGTCTTCTTCTGGATTCAGGTATTAATTCAAAACGTACAATATATATCATAGCTCCTCCTGCCATGGCCAGGAGAAGAGCAATTAACTGCGGAGAAATTTTTGTTAATACTACACCAATAATGGTTCCCAGGGGGGTAAAGATGCTTACCAACCCTATTACTACTATTATCCCCACCTGCGACATTCCACCCATTCTTAAAGGCGCTGCTGTAGCCATTCCCTCCGGAATATTATGTAATCCTATTGCAAGTGCAATTAACCAGCCCAGGCTTTGTTGAGCCTCATATCCTGCAGCTATAGCAATCCCTTCCGGGAGATCATGGAGTGCAATCCCCATAGCTATTAAATAGCCCATATTTAAGAGATAACGATTATTTCTGGCACCGGTACAGGCAGGACGCAAGACACTTAATACTAAGTCAATTAAACCCAAGACTGCTATGCCCAGGCAGAAACCCGCTGCGGTTGTGTAAAAGTTACTATACTTCCACGCTGAAGGAAGCAGGTCTAATACAACTACAGCCACCATTATTCCAACAGCAAGCCCCAAAAATATGGCAAGTGATTTTTCAGTAGGTTTACCTAAAAGCAGTACTATTATTCCACCCAAACAAGTTGCCAATCCTGCTAAGGCGCTTAGTAATAGGACTTCTAGCATCTATTTTCACCACTTTTAAGAGAATATTCAAAAAGTGTTTTTTATCCTTGCTAAAAGTCTATTACTAAAGTTAAAAGGCTAGAACACACAAATTGATAACTATTTTTAGAAGCTGTTCGAAAAGTCCGCGCGAAATCTACTTCCCGCCTTGAACTTCTCGTGTCTCTCGTGCTCCTTTTCGAACATGCACTTTTAGTCTTGTAAGCGGATAATCTTTCCACCAGAAGCTTTTTCCAAACGATTCATAACAGCAAGTCCCATTCCTTTACGCGGGCAACCTTCAGCTATTATAAAGTCTATTTTCAGGCGGTCGCACTGCCTTAAAAGCCCATAAATTTTTGCAGCAGTAATTGATAAATTATCTCTAGAGCCAAGGGAAAGCTTGATGTAGGGTTTCTCTCCTATTAAAGCTAGGGTATCTTCAAAAGCTAAAAGAGCAACCTTATATCCTGCCTGGTAACGTTTCATAGAAATATCAGCCAGTTTTTCTGCGAGGGATTTAATACTCTTTCCCACAACTAGATACATTATGCCATCCGGTGCATAATGGCTATATTTCATACCGGGTGACTTTGGCTTAAAGGTTTTTCTGTGAAGTGCAGGATCCAGTAAAACTTCCCCTACCACTTCTTCCATTTCTTCCTTTGTCACCCCTCCCGGCCGTAAAATTACAGGTATTTCTCCTGTACAATCTACTACTGTTGATTCCACTCCTACTTTTGCACTACCTCCATCCAGCACTACATCTATTTTACCTGCTAAATCCTTTAAAACATGTAATCCACCTGTTGGACTTGGTTTCCCTGAAATGTTTGCACTTGGTGCAGCAACCGCTACCCCGGACCTTTGGAAAAGTTTTAAAGCAACGGGATGATCCGGCATTCGTACTCCTACAGTATCCAAACCTGAGGTAGCCTCACTCATAACCCCTTCTTTTTTAGGTAGAACAACAGTCAAAGGACCCGGCCAGAAATTATTCATGAGAACATGTGCTTTTTGAGGAATATTTTTTACAAGCTTGTCCAACTGTTCATTGCTCCAGATATGTATTATGAGAGGATTGTCTTGCGGTCTGCCCTTGGCTTTAAAGATATTTCTAACTGCCTGCGGGTTAAAGGCATCTGCTCCAAGGCCATAAACAGTTTCAGTCGGAAAGGCTACCAAACCACCCTCTTTTAAAATTTTCGCCGTTTCCTCGATCTTTTCCGGTTCAAGGTTTAAGCTATTAACCTTTATATAACGGGTTAACATAGTTTCACTCCTTTAATCAGAAAGAAAGTTGGCGTTTAAAACACCAACTAGATAATGAGCCATCTCCTCCATATTCGGCACCATTATTGTAGATACTGGAATAGTTTTTATATTGAGCTTATCATCCTCAGCTAATATAGCATAATACCCAATATTCCTGAAGAAATAATAACTAAGATAGGATGAATTTTAAAAATAAATACAGCTATAAAGGCAATTGCTGTTATTAAATAACCTTTAACATCATGAAGTGCGGTATTACCTATCACAAGTGCCGCAAAAGCCACAAGCGCCACGACCACAGGTCGTATTCCACCCAATACCCACTGCATTTTACTTTCATTCTGAAATTTAAAAAAGAAACGGGCTATTACGGTAATTATTATCAGCGAGGGTGTAATAACCCCAACGGTAGCTGCTAGGGCGCCGGGGAAATCTGCTATCTTATAGCCAACAAAGGTTGCAAGATTTATTGCTATAGGCCCGGGAGTCATCTGAGATATTGCAATTATATCAATCATCTCTTGTATGGTGAGCCAACCATGGAGCGACACCACTTCTTTTTTCATGAGGGGTATCATTGCATAACCGCCACCAAAGCTAAAGGCCCCAATTTTTGCAAAAGTTAAAAACATACTTACCAATAATTTCATTTTACTCTTCCTTCATGATATATTATATAACCTAAAAAACCTGAAACTATAATTACTATTATAGGATGAATGTTTAAAAAATATAATGCTAAAAGACCTGATACAAAGATTAGAATACCTTTTTTATCCCTGATCCCCTTTTTTCCAAGGGAAATGGCAGCATAGATGAGCAATGCCACCACGCCAGGGCGCGCCCCCAGCAAAAATTTTTGGATAATGGGGTACTGATTAAAACGCACAAAAAAACTGGCTATTACTAATATGACAACGAAAGAAGGCAGTGCACCGCCCAGCACCGATAGCATAGCTCCGGACAGTCCCGCAAGCCTGTAGCCAACAATAATGGCGCTATTAACGGTCATAACTCCAGGTACGGATTGGATCAGGGCCATCATATCTATAAATTCTTCAGCCTTAATCCAGCCCTTTTTTTTAACCAGTTCCTTTTCTATTAAGGGGACCATTACTATTCCTCCTCCAATGGTAAATCCCCCCAAAATAAAAAAGGTTTTAAAAAGCTCCCATAACAAGAAAGCCTTATTTTTTGGTACTTTTTCTGCCGCTGTTATTGTTTCTTTATGTGTCATTATCTAACCCCCCAAAAACTGCAGAAACAATGCGATCCCTTTTCTGGTAGTCTTTTATCACCTGCATTTCCTGAAATCCTGCAGTTCGTAATATTGCCGTCACTTCAGCCGACTGGGTCATGCCAATCTCTAAAAAAATCCTTCCACCCTTGGCAAGCGCCTGCGAACTTTGGAACGCTATCCTGCGATAGTATTTTAAACCATCCTTTCCGCCCTCTAGGGCATGCCGGGGTTCATACTTCACCTCGGGCATTAAGGTTTCCATTTCGCCTTGCGATATATAGGGGGGATTTGAAACTATAACGTCTAGCTTTATATTATGCAAAATAAGAGGTTTAAGCAAATCGCCCTGAAAAAATTCTATTTTAACATCTAATTTTCCTGCATTTTCACGTGCAACCGCAAGCGCTTGGGGATCAATATCTGTGGCAAAAACCCGTAAGTCAGGTCTAAATCTAGCTAAGCTTACCGCAATGGCGCCGCTCCCCGTCCCAACATCCGCTACATTTGCCCCCGCTTTAATATCAGATTGCAAAACCTTTTCAACCAGCTCTTCTGTTTCCCGCCGGGGTATCAGCACATTGGGATTAACCTTAAAGGGAAGTCCCATAAATTCCTGTTGGCCTGTTATATACTGGAGTGGGTAGTTTTGACTTCTTCTCTTGACCAAATCAAAATACTTATTTGCCGCATCTTGAGGCAATATCTCCTGTAATTCCATTAACATTTTCTCTCTGGAAATTCCCAGGCAAAATTCCATCAAAATACCTGCTTCGCGTCGCCCTTCCTGTATACCTGCTTTATGTAGTATATCCGCTGCTTTTGTAATGGCAGCGGATATTGTATCTTTCCTCATAACTACTCAACTTCTTTTAATTTTTCTGCTTGTTCTTCAGTCCGTAGGCTTTCAATCAATTCATCAAGTTCTCCCTGAAGAACTGCTTCCAGTTTGTGAAGTGTAAGGCCAATACGGTGATCAGTAACCCTGCCCTGCGGGAAATTATAGGTGCGAATTCTTTCACTGCGATCACCTGTTCCAACCTGGAGCTTGCGAGCACCTGCCACTTCTTCCTGCTGTTCACGCAGCATTTTATCATGCAAGCGTGACCTTAAAACTTTAAGTGCCTTAGCTTTATTTTTATGCTGAGACTTTTCATCCTGACATGAAACCACTATACCGGTAGGTATGTGGGTAACCCTAACTGCTGACTGGGTAGTATTAACCGATTGCCCACCCGGGCCGCTGGAACAAAAAACATCTATCCTTAAATCATTGGGGTCTATTTCCACATCAACTTCCTCTGCTTCAGGAAGAACAGCCACTGTGGCTGTCGATGTATGAATTCTTCCTGATGATTCAGTTGCGGGTACCCTTTGAACCCTATGCACACCACTTTCAAACTTCAGTTTACTGAAAGCACCTTGACCTTCAACAGTAAAGATAATTTCCTTAAAACCACCTGTGTCAGTCGGGTGGCTGTTCATTAATTCAATTTTCCAACCTTGATTTTCCGCATAACGGGAATACATTCTAAAGAGATCACCTGCAAAAAGTGCCGCTTCTTCACCACCCGCACCGGCACGAATCTCCATAATAACGTTTTTCTCATCATTAGGATCCTTAGGCAGAAGCAGAATTTTTAATTTTTCCTGAAGGTCTTCAATTTTCTCTGAAAGTTCTTCCTGTTCCATTTCTGCCATTTCCCTGAGATCATCATCTATATTATCTTCTTCCAGAAGGCTTTTTGCCTCTTCCAAATCATTTTTTACTTTTTTATAATAACGGTAAGTCTCTACTATTTCTTGGAGGTCGGCATGATTTTTGGCAGTTTGCTGAAATTTCTTCTGATCATTAATCACTTCAGGATCTGCAAGCATTTGACCTAATTCATCATATCTTTCCTCGATGCTTTCAAGTTTATCAAACATAATCTCACCCCTAACTATTTTACCCCACTGAAACCTTATTTAGGATGTTTACTGTAATCACTTAGAACTGCTCTCAGCGCTTCAATTGCTACTTCCAGTTGTTTATCGTCAGGTTCACGGGTAGTTAATTTTTGAAGCCATAATCCCGGTTTTATAAGAATGCTGATTGCTGTTTTCTGAGAATACTTGCCTGATATTTTAATGAGTTCGTAGGCTATTCCTGCAATAATCGGCATTAATAGCACCCTGGATAAAATACGCCACCACAAATAAGGTGTGTTTAAAAATGAAAACAAAATTATTGTTAAAATTAAAACCATAAATAGAAATGCTGTTCCGCACCGAGGGTGAAGAGTGGAGTACTTACGGCTATTTTCAACTGTTAACTCTTCTCCAGCTTCATAGGTGTGAATAACCTTATGTTCTGCTCCATGATACTGGAATACTCGCTGGATATCCTTCATCCTTGAAATGGCAACAATATAGCCTAAGAATATTGCTATCCTTAAAGTACCTTCCACTATATTTTGCCAGAAAGGAGTCATCCATTCTAAAAAATGAGCTGCACCTGTTGGTATTACAACAAACAATAATATTGCCAAACCAAAGGCAACTGTTATAGTTAAGAAAATTTCTTTTGCTGTCAGCTCTTCCTCTTCTTCATCGGCAGCCTGACTTGCTGAATAAGTTAAGGCCTGAATACCTATCACAAGTGCTTCGATCAGTGCAAGGACTCCTCTTAAAAATGGCAGCTTGAAAAATGGCAGTTTTTCCGCTAGTGATTTAATAGGCCTTCTATCTATTACTATATTACCGGCCTGCTTTCTAACTGCTACTGCCAGTTCTTTAGGTCCCCGCATCATAACACCTTCTATAACAGCCTGACCCCCATATTGGAAGCAGTCTTTAGGCATTACTCCCACCCCCTAAAATATTATTGTATCATATTTTCAAAGAAAATCATAAAAAAAGCAAGGCTTATGCCCTGCTTTTAAATTACTCCAAGCCGTACTTTTTCTTGAATTTTTCTATTCTGCCGTCTTTTTGTACTATACGCTGCTTACTTCCGGTGTAGAATGGATGACAGCTTGAACAAACTTCTACTCTAATGTCTTTTTTAGTTGAGCGGGTTTCTATTTCATTACCACACGCACAAGTAATTGTTGTTTTCTCATACTTAGGGTGAATGTCTTTTTTCATCTTATGCCACCTCTTTCCGTAATGCTTATATTTTAAAAGTTAAAAGATAATTTTAGCTTCTCAAAACTAAATAAAATTATATCACAGATGAAGCTGTATTTGCAAATATTTATTTAACGCGGATGTTTGAAAAATCCGTGCTCCTTTTCGAACACTCATTTCACAGGAAGTGTATAACTGCCGATTTTTAAATGTGGTAATTCCTGTTGTAAGATGTCTACCAATCGGGGTATTCCTAACAACTCGCCATTTCCGTCAGGCAACGCCTTAAAAAAATAATCCGGATCAATATTCAAGTTTCTAAACTGGACCTGGCAGACTCCTGTTTCTTTAAGAAATCGGATCAGGTTTTTCACTTCCAGTTCACTGTCGGTAAATCCGGGAATAGTTAAAAGATTTATGGAGGTATATACTCCGTTCTCACCTGCCGCCCGAAGAGCTCTTTTTGCATGGGAAACCTGGTAACCACTAGGTCTGTAGTATGCATCATAATTATCTTTTTCCGGACTGATTATGCTAACCCTAATGGATTGCAGACCTTCCTTGGCTAGGGCCTCTATAATTTCCGGCCTGCTGCCGTTTGTGTTGAGGTTGATGGTTCCCCTACCTGTTTTACTTCTGATACTGTCCACTGCCTTTATCAAAAGATCTCCCTGTAGTGTTGGTTCACCCTCACAGCCCTGTCCAAAGCTTACTATGGCATCTTCCGCATTTTCTAAGTGCTTAATTGCCACTTCACTTACCTCTTCAACACTAGGTATAAAATCTATTCTATTTTGGGGCGAAGGGCAGCATTCAGAGGGCTGTAAAGAAATACATCCCAGGCAGTTGGCATTACAAGCCGGTGAGACAGGGATTCCACCTTCCCAGCGGCCATAAAAAATATTTTGTGCCGTAAAACAGCCATATTCCAGAGAACATTTTGCCAGTTGAGCTATGATCCGGTTGTTAGAGAAACTCTGTAAAGTATCTTCCACCAGTTCTTCAAGTACGGGAGTATTATAATATTTCGGATTCCATTTCTTATCCTCAGCAGTTGGAATTGCAGCAACATAATATTCATTACCTACTATAGCAACTGCCGTATAACCGAGAAGGGGAAGGGGCGCTGAATTTTTTTGGGCAACAAAGCCGGGTAAAAGAGTCCTTGTATATCCTTGCGGCAGCAATGCGCCCACTGCCCAAATTTCCTCTCCATCATAAGGACTTTCTTTAAATGTTACAAATTCCCCTGTTTCCTCACTAATACCTATTGGGTATCGTTCCGGGATAAGTGTAAGGGTAGCGCCTTCAGGAAGGGGAATTAAGTCTTCATCTGTGATATCCACCCACTGGTTTCCCCACCGCGCCACTGCTGCAACACCTGGAAGATCAAAAAGCTCTCCGTTTTTATTGGCAAATAAAAGTCCGGGCATTTATTCATTTCCTTTCAATCTTGCATTCTGTTTCATATTATATCTCACTGCTAAAGCTGTCAAGTAGAAAAAACCACCCTGTAAAAGGGCGGCTATCTACAAATACTATCTTTTACTTAAATATTTTTCCGGATCAACCAGTTTATCATTTTTATAAACTCCAAAGTGAACGTGGGGACCTGTAGCATTACCGGTTGCTCCAATTCTAGCAATTGCTTGTCCCGCAGAGACCCACTCGCCTTTTTTGACAAGGTTAGCGCTATTATGGCTATACATTGTTTTGGTGCCGTTTTTATGATCCACTATAACAGTATAACCATATACTCCGTTTTTCCAGCCAGAAAAGATTACTTCTCCGTCATCTGCCGCCTTTATAACGGTTCCTGTCGGCGCAGCAATATCCAGGCCATGGTGAAATCCTCTTCCTCGTGGCCCAAAGGGAGAAGTAATCTGGCCAGTCACAGGCCAGAAAAGATTAATAGCATCTCCCCTGCTTACTATCTGACGTTTAATTTCTTTAAATACGGGAACTCCATATTGAGATGCCTGTGGTATAGTAATTTTTTGGCCAACATATAACATGTTTGGGTCTTTAATATTATTTTTTGCTATTAAATCCCTTAATGATACATTAAATTCTCTAGCAATATAGGACAAAGTATCCCCGGGTCTTACACGATATACTTCTTGCTGTATTTCCTCTTCATTAGTGGGAAGCACCAGTATTTGTCCAGAAGTTAAATAGGTATCCCTTAAATCATTCATAGCCCAGATAAGTTCCCAATCTACCTGATATTTACGGGCTATTCCCCATAGTGTATCTCCAGGCTCAACCTGGTAAAGGGTTGTTTGGGAATTTAATCTGGCAGTTAAAACAGGATCTATATTCCCAGACATTACCATTTCTGCGGGATTAGTAATTTCTCCTGCCTCAACAGGACTCACCAGGAGAAGCACGGCAAAAAGCATAAGCCATACTAAACTCCTCTTAACTTTTTTCTGGCGAGCCATATTCTCACCTCATTTCGGTTACTTTTAGAGGATGCTCGAACATTCTCTGTTATTTTTGGAATTTCCTTCTAATTGGGATACTCAAACGTTATTTTAGCCTTTATTTATCAAAAATATACATTTTTTGTCCATATTTTGAAATCATATAAAAAAGCGCTGAAAAAAAATTCAGCACTTTTTCTAAATTCTATTTTCTTTAGGAAAGAAATGCGGCAAAGCCCTTAAAAGGTCTGAATTAGTTTTGGTCTTCTCTATTGCCTCCAAAAGCATTTCTGTGACTTCAGATGATGCCATATTGTTTGTTATCTTCCGCAAATTCCAAACTAGTTCCAATTCTTCTTTGGAAAGTAAAAGTTCTTCCCTTCTTGTACCGGAACGTTTGACATCTATAGCGGGAAAAATCCTTCTTTCTGCCATTTTTCTATCAAGAATTAATTCCATATTACCTGTTCCCTTAAATTCTTCGAAAATAACATCATCCATTCTACTACCCGTTTCAATTAAAGCTGTCGCGAGAATAGTAAGGCTACCACCTTCTTCAACTTTCCTGGCAGCGCCAAAGAAACGTTTTGGTCTATGCAGTGAAGCTGGATCCACTCCCCCGGAAAGGGTTCTGCCGCTGGGGGGTACAATAAGGTTATGCGCTCTCGCCAGCCTTGTAATACTATCTAAAAGAATTACAACGTCCTTTCCGTGTTCAACTAATCTTTTAGCCTTCTCTAGAACCATATCAGCTACCTTGACGTGGCTTTCAGGCGGTTCATCAAAGGTAGATGCTACTACCTCGGCATCTACTGAACGTTCAATATCTGTTACTTCTTCCGGCCTTTCATCAATAAGAAGTATTATGAGTTTTATATCAGACTGGTTACTGGCAATACTGTTTGCTATTTTAGTGAGTAAGATGGTTTTTCCAGCCTTTGGGGGAGCAACTATAAGCCCCCTCTGCCCTTTTCCAATGGGGGAAATAAGGTCTATAATTCGACTGGATGCTCCTCCCACTTTTGATTCTAAAGTTATTCTTTCATCGGGATAAAGGGGGGTGAGTGCGTCGAAATAAAGTCTTTTTGGTGATAACTCAGGATCCAATCCATTAATTGTTTCAACCCTTAAAAGAGCAAAATACCGTTCCCCTTCCTTTGGCGGTCTTACCATTCCTGCTACCCTGTCACCTGTCCGCATATCGAAACGGCGTATTTGAGAAGGCGATACATAAATATCATCAGAGCTGGGAACATATCCGAAGGGTCTTAAGAAACCGTAACCATCAGGTAATATCTCCAGGGTTCCTTCCGCAAAGAGATGCCCGTCTTTTTCCGTTTGTGCCTTTAAGATTTCAAATATCAGTTCTTTTTTGCGAAGTTGCGAATATCCCGTTAAGTTTAATTCCCTTGCAATAGCATAAAGCTGCTGCATTGTTTTTTCTTCTAAATCTGCAATTGTCATTTTTTACCTCCAATAATTATATATAAATATAAACCACTTAGTTAACTATTTATTAAGATTATAAACTCTAAAAATAATGGATATTCAGAGAATATAATACAGGTGTTAAAGAAGAGTGCGAAGGCGTTAGTGGGAAGGCATAAAGCAGCCTTCTCTATCATAGAGAAGGCTTGTATATCTTAAGGATAGTATACCACTTATTTTGCTAAAAAGTCAACATTTTACAATTTTTACTTTCCCCTAATTTCATCCATAAAGGGTTTTTTATCGAAGCGATGCCGTGCTTCTACAAATCGGACAGTTCCAGTTTTAGCCCTCATGACAAGGGAATGGGTGGAAGCGCCTTGAGAATTAAAACGTACACCTCTCAGCAAACTACTGTCTGTAATTCCGGTGGCCGCAAAAATAACATCCTCGCCACATACTAAATCATCCATTGTTAAAAGTTTATCTACTTCTTGTAGCCCCATTTTTTTAATTCTTTCTATTTCAGCATCATCTTCCGGAACAAGTCTCCCCTGAAGTTCACCACCCAGGCAATAGAGAGCTGCTGCAGCCAGTACACCTTCGGGGGCCCCTCCAATACCCATCATCATATCAACACCCGAATCATCAAAGGCGGCCGCTACAGCAGGCGAAACGTCTCCATCGGATATCAGACGAATTCTGGCGCCTGCTTTTCTAATTGCAGCTATCTTTTCCTGGTGGCGAGGTCTATCTAAAATCACAACTGTCAAATCTTCAATATCTTTTCCTAATGCTTTTGCCACATTGTTGAGGTTTTCTTCAACAGGAGCATCGAGATTAACCGCACCCTTTGCGCCGGGACCGACTGCTATTTTATCCATATACATATCGGGAGCATGTAAAAGGCAATCTTTTGGTGCCACTGCCAGTACTGCAATTGCTCCAGTTGTTCCCTTTGCCACAATATTGGTACCTTCTAAAGGATCAACTGCCACATCAACTTCCGGTGCACCTGCACTTCCATCCCCTACTTTTTCTCCTATATACAACATAGGGGCTTCATCCATTTCTCCTTCTCCAATTACAACAGTACCATCAATATGCACAGTATCAAAAACAGCCCTCATGGCACGTACTGCTGCATCATCAGCAGCTATCTTGTCCCCTCTCCCCATCCAACGGGCGGAAGCAAGAGCTGCCGCTTCTGTCACCCTTACAAATTCAAGTGCCAGTTCCCGTTCCATAAATAGCTCCTCCCCTAATTTTCTATATGAGGATGTTCGAAAAGTCGCTCCTTTTGAACATCCTCTAAAAAGTTTTTACTTATCTTTAACCTTTTCCCAGTCAGCTAAGAAAAGCTCTATCCCTTTATCAGTTAAATGGTGCTTCATCATACCTTCCAGCACCTTATACGGCACAGTTGCAATATCAGCCCCCACAAGGGCCGCTTGGGTCACATGCATGGGATTTCGGATACTAGCAGCAATAATTTCAGTTGAAAGACCATGTTGTGCAAAAATCTGCACACATTCAGCCACTACTTCCATTCCGTTAACACCGATATCTTCGAGGCGTCCTACAAAGGGACTGACATATGTAGCGCCTGCTCTGGCGGCAAGTAATGCCTGGTTTGCTGTAAAAATAAGGGTTACATTTGTTTTGATATTTTGCGAGCTTAATATTTTAACAGCCTTCAAGCCTTCTGCAGTCATAGGGATTTTTATTACTATATTTTCATGGATTTTGCTCAAATTTTGTGCTTCTTCCACCATCCCTTCTGTATTCAGGCTTATAACCTCAGCGCTTATAGGTCCATCTACTATGGAAGATATTTCTTTTACCAGTTCTTCAAAATTGCGCCCTTCTCTTGCAACAAGGGTCGGATTGGTAGTTACCCCGGCAATTACTCCCAGATCATTTGCCTTTTTAATTTCATTAATGTTAGCAGTGTCTAAAAAAAGCCTCATTTTTTCACCTCCTGAAGTGTCAAATAAGACTCCCGCAATGCGGGAGATAAATCACATCATGAAATAATTTAATTTTATACACACCAATAGATATTCTTTGAGACACGGCAAATATCCTTCCTTAAATTTGCATTATTTAAACACACATCTACTATAGAAATAAGAGCACCCTAAAACTAGTCTTTCTAGGGCACTCCTATAGTATGCAAAATATACAATTTTATATTTTATCGTTGGAACCGAATATGCGAATTTTTTCTCTGATGGTTTCCGTCATTTCTTCTCGAGCAGGTCCAAGAATTTTTCTCGGGTCAATTTCCTGCGGTTTTTCTTCCATTACAGCACGAGCTCCTCGTACAAATGCCTCCCTGATGTTTGTATCAATATTGACCTTGCGTACCCCCAGGGAGATAGCTTCTTTAATAGCTTCTTCAGGAACACCTGAAGATCCATGCAATACTATCGGAATATTGACCAGGGAACGAACTTTTTTGAGCCTTTCAAAATCAAGCTTCGGTTCGCCTTTATACTGCCCATGTGCAGTCCCTATGGCAATTGCAAGTGCATCTACACCTGTACTTTCAACAAATGTCTTGGCTTCTTCAGGGTCAGTCAGAGATGCTTCCCATGCTTCTACAGTTATATCATCTTCTGTTCCCCCAATTTTACCCAGTTCAGCCTCCACAGAAACACCTACTGCCCTTGCAACATCAAGTACCTTGTTGGTAAGAGCAATGTTTTCTTCCAGGGGTAATTTGGAGCCGTCAATCATTACAGAAGTAAAACCATAGCGGATACAACGCATGGTTTGTTCAAAGCTGGTGCCATGGTCTAAATGCAGTGCAACTGGAACATGGGTATTTTCTGCAGCTACCTTAACCAGTGCTGTTATGTACTCTAACCCTGCATATTTAATAGCTCCCTGACTTGCTTGAATTACAACCGGAGATTTTTCTGCTTCTGCAGCGGCAATTATGGACTGCACAATCTCCATATTGTTACAATTGAAAGCACCTACAGCATATCCTCCCTTTTCCGCTTGCGTCAAAAGGTCTTTTAATGGTACTAGTGGCACAAAAAACTCCTCCTTAATATGATGTTTTACTTTTTCTTAAAACTTCCCTTTTTGAGGTTGGTATCGTTAGGACAAAAAATTTTTTTATTGGTTAATTTTATCCTTGAAAATGAAAGCATCTCTTTCAAATCATCTTCAGTTTCTGCCATTATTTTTCCCCTGGAACCACAATCTTCACACATTATTTCTAAGTTTTCGGGAAAAATCTCTATTTCCAAATTATGGTTCCCGCAACTGCAAAAGAGGTTACCGTTTTCAGCCATATGATAAAGCTGTTCTAAAATTTCATACATTACTTCAGGGTTTGTAAAATACTCTGTAAAACCCATCTCCTTGGCTACGTCTGATATTGATTGGGGCTGATGCATAATTTTTTCCTGTACCCAGCCCTTAGTTCCTATAAAACCCACTTCCAGGGTAGTTTCATCACAGTATATTTCAAAACCTTTCCCCGTACATGGAGACCAGAGTTCCTGTCTTTTCAGTCTGCTAACATGGTGGGAATCACACATCACACAATAAAATTGTAACCAGAAAACTTTTCTATCTTTAGAATAAATATTTATCAAATCTTCACCACAAGAACACTTTTTAACTGCAGAGGAAGAACCACTAAATTCAAACAAAGATAAGCTGTTTAATTCCATTTTACCACAAGCTGGACAGTGGAGCGCTACTACTGTTGAAGTGGGTACTATCATTTAATCCTTCCTTTCC
>Ga0182240_100232_pt1 | contig 22224 bp, 18 predicted proteins | sample hydfrates4_PW_90_FD_145594 | JGI IMG/M metagenome (GOLD analysis project Ga0182240, IMG submission 145594) | Subsurface microbial communities from deep shales in Texas, USA - hydraulic fracturing test 4_PW_90 | ecosystem: Environmental > Aquatic > Deep subsurface > Shale gas/oil reservoir >...
ATCGTTTTAGTTTTCAAAAAATAGGAAGAAGAAGAGCTTTGAATATAGCAAGATTAAACTTAGCTGTGGCTGCAAAAATAAATAAAAAAAACCTAAAAATTGAAGATATAAGAATAGTTCCAGGTTCCGCAACACCTTTTCCAGTAAGATTTAAAAACATAGAAAGGGAAATACTAAACAAAAAATCTAACGAATTAAATTTAGAAGAGCTAGCAAAAAAAATATGCGACGAAATGATGAATATAACTGGTGAAAGGTGGTCAACTCCTTACAAAAAACCAGCCTTAGGGGCAATTTTCAAAAAGGCGATTATAGAGATAACAAATTCAAGTAATGGTCGCTAAGTTCGAATGACTGAAACTTACGTTGATGGAGGTATTCAAAAAATGGGAAAAATTGAAGTAACGCTTTATGTAAATAATAAAAAAGAAGTATTACAAGTGGATCCAACAGAGAGACTTCTTGATACTTTACGCAACCGATTAAAATTAACTAGCGTAAAAGAAGGATGCGATGTAGGCGAATGTGGCGCTTGTACGGTTATTTTAAACGGTGAGGCCGTTCATTCATGTTTAGTGTTAACTGCTCAAGTTGATGGTTATGAAGTTTTCACCACAGAGGGTTTGGAAGTTAATGGAAAATTAGACCCGCTGCAACAATCCTTTATTGATCATCAAGCTGTTCAATGCGGTTTTTGCACCCCTGGTATGCTGATGTCTGCTAAAGCTTTGTTGAATAAAAATCCCAATCCCTCAAGGGAAGAAATAAAAACTGCAATAGAAGGAAATCTCTGTAGATGTACCGGATATCAGCAAATAGTTGAAGCGATAGAAGCTGTTACACAGAAAAAGAAAGGGTGATATCTTTGTCGAACATATTAATAAAAAATGCTAAAGTTATTACCACGATGAATACAAATAGAGATCAGTTGAAAGATCACGATATTTTAATTAAAGGAAACAAGATACATAAAATTGCCAAAAATATAGATTTATCAAACGAACAAATAGATGAAGTTATAGATGGTTCCAAATATTATGTATATCCAGGATTGATTAATACTCATCATCATTTCTATCAAACTTTTACTAGGAACATTCCCCAGGTACAAAATGTTGAATTATTCGACTGGTTAAAGTTTTTGTATCCAATTTGGTCAAGATTGACACCAGAAGTTGTTTATTATAGTACTTTAGTTGCAGCAGGAGAACTACTTAAAACTGGTTGTACGACATCAGTTGATCAATTTTATGTTTTTCCAAAGAATCAGCCACCAGATCTTCTTGACAATGAATTTTATGCAGCAAGAGAAATCGGCATCAGATTACACGGTAGTAGAGGAAGTATGTCATTGAGTGAAAAAGATGGTGGCCTTCCTCCTGACTCGGTAGTTCAAACAGAAAACGAAATCTTGAAAGATTCCCAAAGAATTATTGACAAATTTCATGATCCTTCCTCATTTTCCATGCATAGAGTCATTCTAGCCCCTTGTTCCCCATTCTCTGTAACTTCAACATTACTTAAGCAATCTATTCAATTAGCAAGAGAGTATAGTGTGTGCAGTCATACACACTTAGCCGAAACAAAAGATGAAGAAAAATTTTGTATTGAGACTTTTGGGAAGAGACCTTTAGAATACATGGAGAGTCTAGATTGGTTAGGTCCTGATGTATGGTTCGCCCATGGAGTTCATTTCAATGAAGAAGAAATAGATAAGTTGGCATTAACTCACACAGGGGTTGCTCACTGTCCCGTTTCGAATTCAAAACTCGCCTCTGGAGCTGCAAATATCCCCTACATGTTAAAAAAAGGTGTAAAAGTTAGCTTAGCTGTGGATGGAAGTGCAAGTAACGACTCTTCTAATATGATTTTAGAAATGAAAACCGCTTTTTTGATGAGTCGACTAATCTACAGTATAAGTGCTATCACTGCTGAGGATGTACTGTATATGGCTACAAAGGGTGGAAGTGAAGTTATAAACCAACCAGAAATTGGAAGTTTAGAGGAAGGTAAGGCAGCGGATATGTTCTTGATTCGTTGGGACCGATTAGGTTATACAGGAGGTCTTTACGATCCTATATCCATGCTTATTAATACTGGAGATTCTCAAATCGTAGATATGACAATTGTCAATGGAGAAATAGTTGTAAAAGATGGTGAGCTTGTCAAAGTCGATGAAAGAAAAATCATAGACAAAGCTAATGAACTTTCTAAAAGGATGGTCGAAGTCTGAAATTTGGAGGGGAAAAACATGTTGTTAATAGGTAACGCTACTATTTTCACCTTTGATAAAGAAGTTCCTATAATTGAAAATGGTGCAGTATTAATAGAAGGTAAAAAAATAAAAGAAATAGGAGAAACAGAAAATTTACTTCAAAAATATCCAAACGCTGTTTTCAAAAACGCTCAAGATAAAATTTTAATGCCTGGTTTGATAAACACTCATACACACCTGTACAGTACTTTCGCCAGAGGAATGAATTTAAAAACCGAAATCCCTCCACAAAACTTTTTAGAAATATTAGAAAAATTGTGGTGGCGATTGGACAACACTTTAAACGAAGAGGATATTTATTACAGTGCATTATTTGCAATCTTAGAGTGCATAAAAAACGGAGTAACAACGATTTTTGACCATCATGCAAGTTTTAATTATATAGATGGAAGTTTGGATATCATCGCGCAAGCTGTCATGGAAACAGGTATAAGAGCCAATCTTTGTTATGAAGTATCAGATAGACATGGACAGGCTAAAAGCGATGCCTCTCTAAAAGAAAATGAAAGGTTTATTAGGAAGATTAAGGATTCTGAGAACGATAAATTAGGTGGAATGATTGGATTACACGCTTCTTTTACCCTTGAAGACAAAACTTTAAACAAGGCCTCGGAGTTAGCTGACGAATTAAACGTTCCTTTTCATATCCATGTAGCAGAAGGAATAGCAGATTTACAAGACAGTGTAAAAAGAGGTTACATAGGAGTAGTCGATAGATTATCGAAATTTAAAATATTAAGACCTCATGCCTTAGCTGTTCATGGCGTTCATATAAAGAAGGAAGAGATTCCAATTTTGAAGGAAAGTGGTGCATACGTTGTTCATAATCCAGAATCAAACATGGGAAACGCAGTAGGAGCGGCTCCAATAAAAGATTTCTTTGATCACGGAATCCTAACCGGATTGGGAACAGATGCCTACACGCACGACATGTTCGAAAGTATAAAAGTTGCCAATTTACTCCAAAAGCATCAATTAGGTGATCCACAGGCAGGATGGAGCGAAGTTTACAACATGGCGTTTAATAATAATGTGCAAATTGCTTCTAACCTTTTAAACCTAAAAATAGGAAAGATAAAAGAGAATTTCCCAGCCGATTTAATAATAGTGGATTATATCTCCCCAACACCCGTTGAAAAAGACAACGTTTATTCCCACATCCTTTTCGGAATGAACGGTGGGATGGTTGATACGGTTATTATAGACGGCAAAATTATTATGGATAATCGGGAGGTGACGGTTTTAGATTATGAAAGAATACACAGGAGAACTCGGGAGCAAGCAAGAAGATTTTGGGAGAGATTCTAATCAATACTTTGCTCCTAAAACATTGAAAGAAGCTACAGAAATACTTTCAAGATACAGCCCTAACATCAAAATCATCGCAGGTGGTACAGATGTTTTGGTAGATTACTTTGACCGTCTTTATGAAATAGAAAGGTGGTTGAGCTTAAAAAACCTCAATGAACTGAAAAAAATCGAAATCAACAATGATCGAGTTGAAATTGGTGCCTTACTCACCCACGATGAATTAGAAAAATCTGAGATTATACAAAGATATTTTCCACTTATCAGTCAAGCTGCATGGGATGTTGGATCACCTCAAATCAGAAACATGGGCACCATAGGTGGAAATATTGCAAATTCTTCACCTGCTGGGGATTTATTACCTCCTTTAATGGCATATGATGCAGTATTCAAACTAACTTCCCAAAACGAAACTCGTGAAGTACCCGCACAAGACTTTTTTCTAGGACCTAAAAAAAACGTACTTAGAAAGAATGAAATCATCGAAAAAATTATCATTCCAATTCCCCAAAAACACACCTATGGAAAATGGTTCAAAGTTGGAAAAAGAAATGCTTTAATAATTTCAAGTATCACGTTGGCTATTGTTGTGACCTTCGACGATGAGGAACGCATAAAAACAGTGAAATGTTGTCTTGGCTCTGTGGCGCCTGTTCCAGTTGAAATCTCACAGATTCAACCTTTGATGGTTGGCAAAAGGTTAAACGAATTAGACTATTCTCAGATTGGGAAAGTAGTTTCTGAAAATATTTCACCAATAGACGACATAAGAGGAACCAAAGAATACCGCATAGATGTAGCAAAAAATCTAACAGTTAGCGCTTTAAATGAAATTGAAAGGATGGTGAGGGTAGGTTGAAAATAAACTTTACCATAAATGGAATTGAAAGAGAATGCAATGTAAATTCAACTACCCGATTGTTGGATTTAATTAGGGACGATCTGAATCTTACAGGTACAAAAGAAGGTTGTGGAAAAGGAGAATGTGGTGCATGTACAGTTATAATGAACGATAAAATCGTAGCCTCTTGTTTGGTGCTTGCATATGAAGCTGATGGTGCAGATATAGTTACTATTGAAGGTTTGAGCAATAAAGAGATTTTACATCCTATTCAAGAAGCTTACATTGAAGCAGGAGCGGTACAATGCGGATTTTGTACGCCTGGATTCATATTAGCAACTAAGAAACTTCTCGATGAAATTCCTAACCCAACTGAAGAAGAAATAAAAAGGGGATTATCCGGGAATATTTGTAGATGTACAGGGTACCAAAAAATAATAGACGCTGTTAGACTCTCGGTCATTAAAATCGCTGAGTATAAGCGAGGTGAGAAAGTTGAAATCAAATAAATACGTGGGAGAGAATGTCTTCAAAGTTGACGCCAAAGACAAGGTGACAGGTAAAGCTATTTATCCCGATGATATATACCTTGAAGACATGCTCTATGTGAAAGTTAAACGCGCAACTCATCCACATGCTTACATTCAAAAGATAGATACCTTTAAGGCAGAATCACTACCGGGGGTAATTAAAGTTATAACTGCAAAGGATTATCCGCATTTGAAAAAGTTTGGATTGATAATCAAAGATCAACCCGTTCTGGTTGGGATAGGAGAGAAGACCCGTTTTATGGGAGATGCATTGGCATTAGTCGTTGCAAAGAGTAAAGAAATTGCCTCCAAAGCAATTAATTTAATAGAGGTAGAGGTTAAAGAATTAGAAGTAATTACAGATCCTTTCAGGGCAATGGAAGAAGACGCCCCAAAAATTCATGAAGATGGAAACATACTCGTCACTCACCAATTAAACAAAGGAGATATTAAAAAGGGATTTGATGAATCTGACGTAATAATAGAAAGAGAGTACAAAACACAGCATATCGATCAGCTGCCTTTACAAGTGGAGTCTGGCGTAGCTGTTTACGACGAAAAAACTGGTGTAATAACTATTTGGGCAGCTACACAATGGCTTCATGATACACAAGCAGATATAGCCCAATCTTTGAATCTACCCAAAGAAAAAATCAGAATAATACAACCAGTTATTGGTGGAGCGTTTGGTAGGAAAGAGGATATTTCAGTACATATACATTTAGCATTGGCTGCAATGATAACAAAACACCCTGTTAAATTAACTTACACAAGAGAAGAATCTATGATCGCTCAGTCTAAAAGGCATCCTCTATATATAAGGGAAAAAACGGGAGCTACCAAAGATGGAATCCTAAAAGCATGGGAGGTTGAAATTGTAGGTGATACTGGGGCATATGCATCTAGTGGACCTGCTGTTGTACATAAAGGTATGTACCATTGTACAGGTCCGTACAATGTACCTAACGTTATGGGTATCGCTCATACCGTTTACACTAACAATACATACGCTGGTGCTATGAGAGGATTTGGAGCAATGCAGATGGCTTTCGCCTATGAATCTCAAATGAACATATTAGCTGAAAAGTTAGACATGAATCCAGCAGAGCTCAGACTTAAAAACGCCTATCGAATTGGTTCTACTACGCCAAATGGTCAAAGACTTACACAAAGTGTAAATGTCGTTGAAAGCATAGAAGAAGCTTTAAAGCTTTCCAGTGAGAAAGAGGGTGTTTGACAATGAAGAAAAAAGGTAGAGGTATGGCTACGATAATGTTTGGATATGGTTACGGTGAAGGATTTCCAGATTTTTCCCATGCGACGGTTGAATTTACCGATGATGAAAAGGTTTTGGTGGTAACCGCCGCCGCAGATGTAGGACAAGGAGTTTTAACGGTTGTCACTCAAATTGCCGCAGAAGTACTATCTGTTGAGGTTGAAAAAATAAAAGTTATTCAAGGTGATACCCATAAAACTATGAATGCAGGCTCAACCTCTGCAACTCGTCAAACCACCTTTACAGGAAATGCAGTAAAACAGGCGTGTGAAAATTTAAAGGGAAAAATCTACCACTATGCGAGCTTAGAATTTAACAGTAATTATCCAGAATTAACTTTGAAAGATGGAAAAATCATCTACAATCCTAACTCCGAAAAATCTCTTACTTACTGGGATTTGAAAAGAAAGGTGGAAGAAAAAGGAGAAATTTTGAAAGGTGAGTCAACGTTCTTTCCTCCAACATACTCTCCAGACCTAATATCCGGCCAAGCTGATAAAGTATACGTTGCCTACACCTTTATGACTCAGATCGTAGATGTGGAAGTAGACACAATCACAGGAAAAGTTGATGTCAAAGATGTGTACACAGCCCTTGACTGTGGGAAGGCTATAAATCCAAAAAATGTAGAAGGGCAGATCGAAGGTGGTACAGTGCAAGGAATAGGAATGGCCCTTATGGAAGAACAAGTAATAAAAAATGGAATCACGTTAAATCCAAATATGACAGGTTACCTGGTTCCAACTTCTATGGATGTTCCGAATTTTCACTCAGTTTTAATTGAAAATGAAGATGCTATTGGACCATTTGGAGCGAAAGGTGTAGGAGAACCAACAATCATGGCAGCCTCTCCTGCTATTGCTAACGCTATTTACGATGCCATAGGTGTCAGATTTTATGAGTTACCCATCACTCCGGAAAAAATTCTTAAAGCTTTAAAAGAAAAAGATGATGATTAAAAAGAATATTTTTCTTACAGGTTTTGTGGGGGTCGGTAAATCAACGATTATAAGTAAAGTGATCAAGCAACTATCATTGAATATATCTGGTTTTTCAGTTGCTAGAGAAGGTAAAAAAAATAACTGGAACTCATTTTATTTAATAGATGCATCTTCTCTTAGCAAAGATAATCAACCTAGAAAAAATGAATTCAACAGATTTGCATTCAGAAATGATTACTCTAAAAATTGGGAGATAAATATTCAAGTATTTGACAAACTCGGTGTACAACTCCTCACAAACATCGACGATGCTGACGTAGTAATAATGGACGAATTAGGGAGATTCGAGTTAACTGCGTTCAAATTTCAAAAGAAAGTCAAAGAAGTTTTGAATAGTGACAAACCTGTTTTAGGTGTAATAAAAGATGAATCTAACGCATTTTTGGATGATATTAGGAATAGAAAAGACGTTCAAATATTTAGAGTAACCTTGGGAAACCGCGAAGAAGTTTACAAAGAGGTATTGAGTTTGATAAAACAAATAATTTCAATGAAGGAGTGAATTTATGGCTGATATATCTGTAGACTTATTAGGAATGTTGTTGAAAACCCCTGTAATGCCCGCTGCTGGGCCTCCCATTAAAGATGGAGAGAGTGCTCACAAAGCCAAAGAAGGAGGAGCTGGAGCAATCGTTACTAAAACGGTCTCAGTGAATGCTGCAAAAGTTCCAAAGCCAAATATGGCACAAGTAAAAGGAGGTTTTATCAATACCGAACTTTGGTCTGAGTTATCCTTAGAGCAATGGATTGAAAAAGAATACCCCAAGGTTGTTGAAACAGGTTTACCTGTGATAATAGGGGTTGGATACACCTCTGAAGAGATAAAGGAAGTAATACCACAAGCAGAACAATTCGCTGATGCCTTTGAACTCTCTACCCATTATCTTGGTAATGATCCAACACCTATGATTAACAGCATAAAAGCTGCAAAAGAAAGTACAGACCTTCCCGTTATGGTAAAACTTAGTCCACAAGTAGATATTCCTACGTTTGCAAAAGAGGCTGAAAAGGCTGGTGCAGATGGTTTAGTCTTAATAAACTCTTTCGGTCCGACGTTAGATATTGATTTAGAAAGTGGTAAACCTTTGTTGGGAAGTGAGAATGGTTTTGGATGGCTATCAGGTCAAGCAATATTTCCCTTAGCATTGAGGGCAGTTTTTGAGGCTGTAAGATCGGTTAATATTCCAGTAGTTGGAGTAGGTGGAGTCAGTACAGGTAAAGAAGCCATAAAGATGATAATGGCAGGAGCCCAAGCGGTTCAAGTCTGTACCGCTGCCATTTTAAATGGACCTCAAATATATAGCAAAATTGCCAACGAAATTGAAAAGTATCTGGACGATCATGGTTTCAACTCCCTAGAAGAAATTAGGGGAATCGCTCAAAAAAATACCGTTATTCAGCCAAATTATAAATTGATAGTTCCAGATATAAACGATGAAAAATGCACAGAATGCGGTTTGTGTGTTAAAAGTTGTGTTTATGATGCAATTCACCTCGTAAAAGATCTCCACAGTGTGAGAATAGATACAAATAAATGCGCTGGTTGTGGATTATGTATAACAAGATGTAATTTCAACGCTCTGTCCTTGCCTTTATAGAGGGGGGGTAATACTATTGTCAAACAAAGATCTTTTACCAATAGCTTTAGGAAAGGAAAAAGCAGATTTAGTATTCAAAAACGGAAAAATAATAGACGTTTTTAACGAACAAGTTATAGAAGAAGATTTAGCTACTTCCAATGGTGTAATCATAGGCTTTGGAAATTATGAGGGTAAAGAAGAAATTGACTTAGAAGGCAAATTCATTTCTCCGGGATTCATAGACGCCCACCTACATTTGGAAAGTGCCATGGTTACAATAGAAGAATTCGCTAAAACGGTCATCCCTTTGGGGACGTTGACACTTGTTGCTGATCCACATGAGATAGCAAATGTATCTGGGGAAGTTGGTATAAAATACTTTTTGACAATTGGGAACAATTTACCATGGAATTTTAATTTAATGATACCCTCGTGTGTGCCTGTTACTCCTTTCGATAAATCAGGTTCGGTACTGAACGCAGAAAAAATAAAAGAATTAATTGCAGAAGGAAGTTTTTTTGGCCTTGGTGAGGTTATGGATTATGAAGGAGTTTTAACTGGTAAAGATTATATTTGGGATAAGATAGAACTGATGAAGAACTATTTTATTGATGGTCATGCACCAAAACTAGAAGGCAAATTTTTAAACGCATATCTTTTAGCTGGAATCATGGCTGATCACGAAACCACATCCCCCGATGAGGCATTAGAAAAGGTTTCAAAAGGTATGTACATAATGGTTAGGGAAGGTTCAGTTACGAGGGATCTTCAGAGCTTGTTACCTGCAATTAACGATAAAAACAACTGTAACTTTTTATTCGCCACAGATGACAAACACCCTGAAGACCTTCTCTCAGAAGGCCATATTAATTTTATGATTAAAAAGGCTATAAAACTCGGAATGGAACCAATTAGAGCGATAAAACTTGCCACTCTGAATGCTGCACGTTCTTTAGGATTACACCGTTTGGGAGGTATTGCTCCAGGTTATAAGGCTGATTTTCTGATAATCGACAATTTAGATGATTTGAACGTTTTACAAGTTTACAAAGACGGAAAAAAAGTAGCAGAAAACGGAAAAGCATTATTCCAAGTTGACTCTAATAACTTTGAAAAACCTCCGTCCATTTTTCATTCTGTAAATATTGCTCCCATTAAAGAAGAGGATTTCAATATTCCTAAGGGGAAAACTTACCGTGTTATTAACATGATTCAGGATCAAATTATCACTGAAGAGGAGTTTTTCTCATTTCCAGATAGTTTTGAAGAAGAACGATTTATAAGGTATAATATAAATAAAATTGCGGTTGTAGAAAGACACAAAAGTAGTGGGAAGATTGGTTTGGGTTTGATAAGGGGTTTTGGATTGGAGTTTGGTGCCATTGCGAGCTCCATAGCTCATGATTCTCACAACATTATTGTAATAGGTACGAATTCAAGAGATATGAAGATGGCAATAGACAAGATAGCTGAAATTCAGGGTGGAATTGTGATTGTTAATAATAAAAATATTGTTGATTTTATCAACTTACCCATCGGAGGACTTGTTTCTACTGACCCAATTGGAAAAGTTTCCGAAAAGCTTCAAGTACTTAGAAAAATTGCCCATGACTTAGGGGTCAAAATTAACAGCCCTTTCATGACATTAGCATTTATGGGTTTACCAGTGGTTCCCAAATTAAAGATAACTTGTGATGGCTTATACGATGTTGAAAATAATACTTTTGTACCATTGGTTGTAAATTGATATTTTAAAAGGGGGTTAAACTTATGGCAAACACTCAGCAAGAAGGTTTTTTAGAAAGGACTTTCAAGTTAAAAGAGAACGGAACAAACGTTAGAACTGAGGTCTTAGCTGGTATCACAACGTTTATGACGATGGCTTATATCATCTTCGTGAACCCTTCTATACTTAGTGATGCAGGAATGCCTTTCAACGGGGTCTTTATAGCTACTATAGCTGGAGCAATTTTAGGTACTGTAATGATGGCCTTACTGACCAATTATCCATTTGCATTGGCTTCAGGAATGGGTTTAAACGCTTTCTTTGCCTATTCAGTCGTAATAGGTATGGGGGTCCCTTGGCAAACCGCTCTAGGAATAGTTTTTTTGGAGGGTATCATCTTTATTGTACTTAGTGTTACCCCCGTAAGACAAATGATCGTTAATTCGATTCCCATGAGTCTGAAAACGGGGATAAGTTCTGGAATTGGTTTGTTTATTGCTTTTATAGGTTTGCAAAACGCCGGCATAGTAGTAGCAGATCCTGCAACATTGGTAAGAATGGGGGATTTATTTTCTGGGACGGCTTTAATAGCGTTATTAGGCCTAATCATAACCGGGATTTTACACGCATTAAGGGTAAAAGGAGCCCTATTGTTAGGAATCATAATTGCTACAATCTTAGGGTTTTTCAACGGAGTTACACCAATACCCGAAGGTGTTGTAGCATTGCCAAGAATGGCTGATTGGTCTCAAGTTTTGTTCCAACTCGATATCAAATCTGCATTTAATATTGGCATGATAGGTGTTTTGATTTCGTTCTTATTTGTAGATCTATTTGATACAGCAGGTACGTTAGTAGGGGTTAGTCAGCAAGCAGGTTATTTGAAAGAAGACGGTTCCTTACCAAAAGCAGATAGAGCTCTCTTAGCTGACGCTATTGCTACTACTGGTGGTGCACTCTTCGGAACCAGTACTGTTACAACATACGTTGAATCTGCGTCAGGTGTTTCTGAAGGTGGAAGAACAGGGTTAACAGGTATCGTTGTTGCTATTTTATTCTTCCTTTCCTTATTTTTTCAACCTATAATAGCTATAGTACCCGGTGCAGCAACAGCACCAGCATTGATAATCGTTGGGGTAATGATGTTATCAAATATAAGAAGCATAAAATGGGAAGATTTTACAGAAGTTTTTCCCGCTTTCGTTGCAATGATAGTAATGCCTTTAACTTATTCCATTTCTAACGGAATAGCTTTAGGCTTTATAACCTATCCTTTAATTAAATTATTCACTGGCAAAGGTAAAGAAGTACATTGGTTAGTATACGTTTTGTGTGCTTTATTTATTGTTTACTTTATTTGGCTCTAAATCATTTAGGTAGGAAGTGGGTTTTACAATGATATCAGCGGTGGTATTAGCAGCTGGTGAATCCTTAAGAATGGGAACTCCCAAACAGATTTTACCTTGGGAAAATACAACTGTTTTAGAAAGCATTATCATCAAACTTATGAAATGCCAATATATAGACGATGAAATAATCATTGTATTAGGAGGTAACTTTGAGAATATAATTCCACTTTTTTCGAAGTATGAAGACCACCGTTTGAAAATAGTAAAGAATACAAATTACAAAAAAGGTATGTTAACAAGTGTGTGGAGTGGTTTGAACTCATTATCCAATAATTCTGAATACATACTTTTCACACTTGGAGACATGCCTTTAATCAAAATAGAAACATTCAACACACTTGCTAGCTTTGCTATAAAAAACAAAACAATTGTTTTGGCACCTACTTATCACGGGAAAAGAGGCCATCCATTGATTGTACATAAAAGTCAGATACCAGATATTTATCAATTATCAGGACCTGGAGGGTTAAGAACACTTTTAAGTAAATATCCTGAAAGAGTAACACTGCACGAAGTCCATGATGAAGGTATTACCATAGATATTGATACCTTTGAAGATTACAATATATATCTAAAAAAACAAAAGGGAGATGATAGTGAGTGAAGAGATTTTCATCCTTTTTTTTACTTTTGTTTCTTTTAACTTTCGCATATGCATTATTTGCCAATACAATAACGGTAACTGATATGGCAGGAAGGGAGGTAACAATACCTTCTAAAATAGAACGTATCGTGACAACTTACAAACCTGCTACTCAATTCGTATTTGCATTAAATGCTCAAAGAATGCTTGTTGGCGTGGATAATACATCAACAAGAGAAAAATTATTTACTTCAATTTATCCGGAAGTAGAACTATTAGTAGAAGTGGGTTCAAAAAGAGAAGGGATAAATATTGAAACAGTGGCATCTTTAAATCCTGATTTAGTAATACTATTTCCACATAACCAAGCCGAATTCACAGCTTCCAAATTAGAAACGTTAGGGATTTCTACAATTATTATCAATCCTGAAAGTTTAGAAGAAATACGGGAAACCAACCGATTATTAGGAGAAGTATTGGGATTAGAAGATAGAGCGAAAATTGTAGATAAACAGTTTGATAATATTTTAAAATTGTTGGAAAAGACTAAAAACTTGTCGCAGGCTCAGAAAAAAGTTGTCTATTTCGCTAATTCTCAACTATTGGATACAGTGGGAAAAGATATGATGCAAACGGATATGATAGAGTGGGCTGGTGGAATAAATCCAGCAGCAAAAAGTGATGCTGGATTTATAAAAATATCTCCAGAACAGTTAATAGCTTGGAATCCTGATGTTATAGTTACATCCCAAAAATTTCAAGATGATATTGAGGAACTTTATAAAGAAGAAAAATATCAAAACGTTAAGGCTTTTAAAAACAAGCAAATTTACCGTTTCCCATCAGTGCTAGAGCCATGGGATTATCCAAATCCATCATCTTATTTGGGTATGCTTTGGTTAGCAACAAAAATACATCCTGAACTTTTTTCGGATGTTGATTTTGATAAAGTAGCTGACGAATTTTATTACACTTTGTACGGAGTTTCATACAGGGAATTGTTATCTAAAATTGGAAATTAAATCATTAAACTTATTTATATGGAGATATTAATATGCACATTCACAATAAGAATCAGACTCCAGGTCAACATCAAAAAAGAACACTTCTCTATCTTTTATTAATTCTGTTATTGTTATTTATTATTTCACTTTTTGTTGGAAGATACAAAATCTCGTTCGTTGAAATTATTAACACGATAAAAAACTTACTCTTACGTAACGATATACAAAGTAGTAACGATTGGTTAGTTTTCTTTCACATTCGTTTGCCGAGAATTATATTGGTAATGTTTGTGGGTTCTGTTCTATCTATAACTGGTGCAACATATCAAAGCGTTTTTAGAAATCCATTGGCTTCTCCTTCTATCCTTGGTGTGTCAGCCGGATCAGCATTTGGAGTAGCTTTGGCTATTTTGATCAACGAAGAATCGTTATTTGATACTTACTTATTATCTTTTCTGTTAGGGTTAGTTGCCGTTCTTTTTACGTTTTTTATTTCCGTTTGGAGTAAAGTGAAGGGGGTTACCGTTCTTGTTTTGGCAGGAATGGCGGTAACCTCTTTTTTCAACGCATGTGTCTCTTTAGTACAATACTTAGCAGATCCTTACGAAAAATTACCAAATATAGTATTTTGGTTAATGGGAAGTTTCAACAGGGCAGGTTGGAGAGAAGTATATATTTCATTATTTACAATGCTTCCAGGGATAATAATTCTTCTTATTTTAAGATGGTATTTGAACGTTATGTCTATGGGAGAAGAAGAAGCATTATCCATGGGAATAAATGTTCGAAGAATGAGAATTTTATTGATCATTGTAAGTACCGTTATGGTTGCCCCTACAGTGGCTGTTGCAGGTCAGGTAAGCTGGATTGGTTTGATTACTCCACACATTGCGAGGTACATAATAGGTGCAAATCATAGGTACATGCTTCCTGCAACGTGCATTTTAGGCTCTGTACTTCTGCTTATTATGGACAACATCGCGAGAACAATCACACCTGCAGAGATCCCTATAAGTATCGTTACCGCCTTTATAGGCGCACCTTTTTTTGTCTATCTTTTATTAAGAAGAAGAGAAAGTGGGTGGAATCAATGATATCCATTAAGAATATATCCTTTTCATACGACACAGTTAGAGATACCATTAAAAATATAAGTTTTACTTTGAACAAAGGAGAACTGATTGCCTTGTTAGGACCTAATGGTTCAGGTAAAACAACTATACTAAAATGTTTAAACGGCACATTGAAACCAAAAACTGGTGAAATCTATATAGAAAATCATAATATTAAAAATCTAAGTTATAAAGAAATAGCAAAATTCATAAGTGTAGTTCCTCAAGAACACTCTGCTATATTTTCATACCTTGTGATAGATATAGTAGCTATGGGAATAACTCCCTATCTTTCTTTTGGAAGGATGCCCACAAAAAAAGACTATAGGACGGCATATACAAAGTTAGAATTTTTCAATATTCAACACCTTGCTGAAAAAAATTACAATCAATTAAGTGGCGGAGAAAAACAATTGGTGCTAATTGCAAGAGCCTTAATGCAAAATACGGATTACTTAATCATGGATGAACCAACGTCCCATTTGGATTTTAAGAATCAACATCTATTGATGAAAGAATTAAAAAAATTGAGTGAAAACGGGAAGAGTGTCATTACAGCTCTCCACGATCCTAATCTGGCTTTAAGATTCTGTGATAGAATAATAATGGTAAAAAACGGTGAAGTAATTTTTAGTGGTGAAAACACCAAAGTTATGAACCCACAAAATTTACAAATCTTGTACGATGCACCAGTTTCGATGAATAAAGTGGAAGATGTAAGTATAATTTACATCAACTAGCAGAATATTGTGAACTAATACCCCTAGAAGGTGACATTATGGAAGGAACAAAAATAAGTGAAAAAACAAAGTTTAACGTAAGTAAAGGGTTCCCAGTTTTAGGTACGTCTATCGAAAAAGGTGGAGTTAATTTTGGTGTTTTTTCAAGAAACGCTACATCAGTTATTTTGGAGATATATGAAAATTACTATGATGAAGAACCAATGTTTAAATACGTTCTCGATAAAAAAGAAAATAGAACCGGTAATATTTGGCATGTTTTTGTTGAACAAGTAAGAGCCGGAATGTCTTTCGGTTGGCGTATGAATGGCCCCTACAAACCAGAGAAAGGATTTAGATTCAACAAAAACAAATTGCTTTTAGACCCTTATGCCAAAGTTATTGGGGGAACGTTAGATTTTACAGAAGAGTCTATTTTTGGTTATAATAAAAATGATCCGAAAAAAGACCTTAGTTTTTCCACTTTGGATTCTGCAAGATCTCAAGTCAAATCCATCATTTGGGATAGTCGTGAATACAATTGGAAGAACGATGAGCATCCACGTTATACACTAAACGACATAATTATTTATGAACTGCATGTCAGGCTTTACACGATAAATCCAAATTCTCATGTAGAACATCGAGGAACTTATAAGGGAATCGCGGAAAAAATAAATTATTTAAAAGATTTAGGACTAAACGCCGTTGAACTAATGCCTATTTTTGCTTTTCCTTTGAACGATAACCCCAACGTTAATCCTATAACTGGTGAAAAATTAAAAAATATATGGGGTTACAATCCGGTTAACTTTTTTGCTGTGACGAGTAATTACAGATATGGTGTAAAAATTGGGGAGGAAATAATCCAGTTTCAGGATTTAGTTTTTGAATTACACAAAAATGGAATAGAAGTGATATTGGACGTTGTCTTTAATCACACAGCAGAAGGAAATGAATTGGGACCAACTCTTAATTTTAGAGGTTTAGAAAACTCCGTTTATTATCTTTTAAACAAAGATAACCCAAGATATTATGAAAATTTTTCAGGAACTGGGAACACTATTAATTCAAGCCATTACGTAGTGAAACAAATGATTTTGGATAGTTTGAGATATTGGGTTTCTGAGATGCATGTAGACGGTTTCCGGTTCGATCTCGCTTCCATTTTAGGGAGAGATTCAAAAGGAAATTGGATTGGTGATCTGTCTTTGTTAAAAGACATTGCTGATGATCCTATCTTGGCAGGAACTAAACTCATAGCGGAAGGTTGGGATGCTGCTGGAGGATACTACGTTGGTGATTTTCCTACTGGTTGGGCAGAATGGAATGGAAAGTTCAGAGATACGGTAAGAAGATTTGTGAGAGGCGATAATGGTGTAGTTTCAGATTTAGCAACAAGAATAGCTGGAAGTCCAGATCTTTTTGAAAAAAGAGGTAGAAAACCTTACCATAGTGTCAATTTTATTACTTCTCACGATGGATTTACTATGTGGGATCTAGTTTCTTATAACAATAAACACAATGAAGCTAATGGGGAAAATAATCGTGACGGAACAGATGCAAATTATAGTTTCAATTACGGATTTGAAGGAGAGACTCACGATGAAAATATAATAAAACTCAGAAAACAACAAATTAAAAATTTCATTACAATATTAATTGTATCCCAAGGGTTACCTATGATTTTAATGGGTGATGAATTCTGTAGAACTCAATTTGGTAACAACAACGCTTACTGTCAAGATAATCACATTTCATGGGTTGATTGGAGCAGAAAATTAAAATTCAATGATATTTTTAATTTCACAAAAAGTATGATCAATTTTAGAAAAAGTCATTGTGCTTTAAGAAGAGACCGATTTTTCACGGGAAGGGATCTAAGTGGTGATGGAATAGCAGACATAACTTGGCATGGAGTTAAGCCTTTTAAACCCGATTTCGGATATTATTCTCACAGCCTTGCGTTCATGATAAGTGGCGATGACTATATTCAAGGATGCAAAGAAAAAGACAGTGATATATATGTGGCTTTAAATTCTTTTATAAAAGATCTACAATTTGAAATTCCAAAATTGCCAAATGGAAAAAAATGGTATAGGGTAGTGGATACATCCCAAGAATCGCCCAAGGATTTTCTCTTAGAACCTTCTATAATTCAAGATAATTACTACACAGTACATTCAAGGAGCTCAATAGTTTTAATTTCAAAAAAATAAAAAGGAGGAGTTTTTCAATGCTTTCTGATATTGAAATTGCAAGATCTGCAAAACTCAAAAAAATTGATTTAATAGCCAACGAGCTGGATATTCCAGAGGAGTACTACAATCTTTACGGGAAAAACATCGCTAAAATTTCCCACAAATATTTGAACGAGCTTAACTTCAAAAATGACGGTAATTTAATAATGGTTACAGCTATTACTCCAACTCCTGCCGGTGAAGGAAAAACTACAACAAGTATCTCTCTATCCATGGCTTTAAACAAAATCCACAAAAGATCGATAGTAACGCTAAGAGAACCTTCTTTGGGTCCGGTAATGGGTATAAAAGGTGGAGCAGCAGGAGGAGGGTATTCTCAAGTCCTCCCTATGGAAGACATAAACTTACATTTTACAGGAGACATTCATGCTATTTCCTCAGCGCATAACCTGGTGTCTGCAGTTTTAGACGATTATATAAAGTACAACAAATGTGACATAGATTCAACCGAAGTCTCTTGGCCTCGTACTATGGACATGAACGATAGGGCCTTGAGAGAAATAATAGTTGCCTTGGGTGGAAAGAAAAACGGTTATCCTAGACAAGACGGTTTTATAATCACCGCTGCTTCAGAAATAATGGCAATATTATGTTTGGCAGAAAATCTTGAAGATTTAAAGAAAAAATTATCTAATATAGTAGTTGCACGAAATAAAAAGAGAGAGCCAGTGACTGTAAAAGATTTAGAAATTACAGGTGCTCTTTCTGTATTGTTAAAAGATGCGATTAATCCTAACTTAGTTCAAACAATAGAAAATACACCTGCTTTTGTTCATGGTGGACCATTTGCAAATATTGCCCATGGAACCAATTCTATTTTAGCAACAAAACTTGCTTTGAAGCTTTCTGATTACGTTGTAACAGAAACAGGTTTTGGTTCTGATTTAGGAGGAGAAAAATTCTATGATTTTGTTTCTCCAACTTTTGGGTTAAAACCATCAGCAACGGTTTTGGTAGCTACGATAAGGGCTTTAAAATACCATGGCGGGCAAAACCTAAAAGATTTGAATACACCAAACCTTGAAAGTTTAGAAAAAGGGTTGCCTAACTTACAGGTTCATGTTGAAAACCTAAAAAAATACAATATTCCTGTGGTTGTTTCTTTAAATAAATTTTACTCAGATACGGATGACGAAATTAATATGGTAAAAGATTATTGCGATAAATTAGGTGTAGAAGTAAGTGTCAACGAAGGATTTGAGAAGGGTTCAGAGGGTGCTATAGACTTAGCTGAAAAAGTGGTAAAAGTTAGCGAGCAAAGATCCGAATTGAAAAGTATTTACGATTTTGAAGATCCTTTAGAAGTGAAAATAGAAAAGTTAGCAAAAAATATCTATCGTGCTGCCAAGGTTGAATATTCTTCACAGGCCTTATCAACAATGAAATTTTTGAAAAAATACGGATACGAAAATCTCCCTGTAATTGTAGCAAAAACCCAGTATTCTATATCCGACGATCCTAAAAAACTTGGATTTCCAAAAGATTATACATTCACAATACGCGATTTCGAACTTTCTGCGGGTGCTGGTTTCATTGTGGCATTGGCTGGTGATATATTGAGAATGCCTGGACTTTCAAAAGTTCCCAATGCAGTAAATATGGATATAGACAATGAAGGAAACATATCCGGATTGTCATGAATATTCTAATAGAAAGATACGAATTTAGCCTCATTTCATTACACAAAGAGCTATATCAATTGCTTTTAGGGGGTATCACATTATGTTAATTGAAGTAAAGGATATTATTGATGAAATAAAGGCAGAAATATCATCACTTAAAGAAAAAGTTCCTTATGAACCCAAACTAGTAAGTTTAGTTGTTGAACCCGATGAATCTACCAAATCTTATCTTAACTCTCAAAAAAGAAATGCAAAAAAATATGGAATCAACTTAGAAATTGTCGAAAGTAATGATTTGATTAATGATTTAAGAAAATATAATGAAGACGATGATACTGATGCGATCTTTATTGCAAGACCTTTAAAGAAAGGGTACACTGAACTAGATATAGCAAAATATATCAATCCAGAAAAAGATGTTGAAGGGATAAGTTTACATAACATTGGTTCTATGTTTTACGAAAAAGAATTATTTGTACCTTGCACAGCAGAAGCGGTGGTGAAAATAATAGAAGATACGACCGACGTTAAAGGGAAGAATATCGTTATTCTTGGAAGAAGTACGACGGTAGGAAAACCAGCTGCAATAATGCTTCAAAGACATGGAAGGGATGCCACTGTCACGGTCACACATACAAAAACTAATAATTTAAAAGAGGTAACCAAAAAAGCAGACATTTTGGTCGCAGCAATAGGAAAGGCTAATTTCGTTGATAGGAGTTTTGTAAAAGAAGGAATGATCGTGATTGATGTGGGGATTAATGTATTGAATGGAAAGATAGTAGGTGATGTAGATAAAGATATCTCAGAAATTTGTAAATTAACACCTGTACCCGGTGGAGTAGGAAGTGTTACAACAGCTATCCTAATGAGAAATGTTTTTAGAGCGGCTAACAATAAAAAGGGAGATTTATAATCTTGAAATACAATTTTGACGAAATTGTGGACAGAAAACCAACAGAATCAGTAAAATGGAACGGTGTAAAAAAACTTTATGGTAGAGACGATGTTATTCCAATGTGGGTAGCGGATATGGATTTTAAATCTCCACCTGACGTAATTGAAGCTTTAAAAAAACGAGCAGAACATGGGATATTTGGATATCCAATGTTAGACGATTATTATTTTGACCCTTTTATAAATTGGATCGAAACCAGACATGGTAGTGAGGTAAAAAAAGAGTGGATAGTGACTACTGACGGTGTGGTTGACGCTTTAAAAGTAGCGATACTTGCCTACTCCAAACCAGGAGACAACGTTGTAATTCAAACACCTGTTTATTATCCTTTTTATAATATCATCAAATCCAATGGCCGAATGATAATAAAAAATTCTCTAAAATTTGAAAACAGAAATTATAGCATGGACTTTGATGATTTAGAAAAGAAATTATCACTCAAAAGAACGAAATTATTCATCTTATGTAATCCACACAACCCGGTTGGAAGAGTTTGGAAACGGGAAGAATTAGAAAAGCTACTTCAATTATGTGTTAAACATAACGTTATCTTGTTATCGGACGAAATACATTCAGATCTGGTATTTTCTCCCAACAAACATATTCCAATATTTTCGATCTCACAAGAAATAAAGGAGAGTTCTTTAACTTTTTATGCCCCAAGTAAAACCTTTAATTTAGCTGGTTTAAAAGCGTCATTTGTTGTTATTCCAAATGAACAATTACGAACAGAATACAAAAACGTGATCGAGAGCCTTACAAGCGATAATTTAAATATCTTTGGAATGGTTGCAGCTAAAGTTGCTTACGAAAGAGGTAAAGATTGGCTTAATGATTTACTAAGTTACTTAATGAGTAATATTGATTACGTATACGATTTTTTCAATGAAAAACTACCTAAAGTAAAATTACAAAAACCAGAGGGGACATATTTAATGTGGTTAGATTTTAGGGCATATGGAGATGAACAAAAAGTCAAAGATATACTCGTAAACAAAGCAAAAGTTGGTTTAGAAGAAGGTAGCATCTTTGGAGAAGAAGGTAAAGGCTTTTTTAGAATGAATATTGGATGTCCCATATCTATTTTAAAAGACGCATGCAACAATATTTACGATGCTTTTAAAGATTTATAAAAATGTAAATAGTAGGATGGGGAGCGGGGCGAAGGGGCGCTAAAGAAGGGTTAGATATAACTTACATTCATGTTTTAGAGTTTCTAAAAAGATGATAAAACCATACAACTAAGGAGGAAATTAACTTTGAGAGATTACAAAAAAATCTACTACGATTGGCTTAATAGTCCATATATAGATGAAAAAGCAAAAGAAGAATTGAAAAGTATCGAAAACAATCCTGAAGAGATAGAAGAAAGGTTCTACAAAGATCTCGAATTTGGAACAGCGGGATTGAGAGGAAAATTGGGTATCGGTTCCAATATGATGAACGTATACACTGTAGGCAGAGCATCTCAGGCCCTTGCTGATTATATAACAGACTTTGGTGAAGAAAGGATGAAGATGGGTGTTGTGATAGCCTACGACGTACGCCACTTTTCAAAGGAGTTTGCGAAAGAATCTGCATTAATCCTTGCGGCTAATGGTATAAAAGCTTATTTATTTGACGATATCAGGCCCACGCCCGTTTTATCCTTTGCTGTCAGATATCTGAAAACTACTGCTGGAATAGTCGTTACCGCTAGTCATAATCCGAAAGATTACAACGGTTACAAGGTTTATTGGGACCAAGGGTCTCAAATCTTAGATGATGTTGCCAATGGAATAGTTGAAAAGATTGAAAAGATAGGTTACGATTTTAGTAAAATAAAAAAAATAAGCGAAGAAGAGGCATTAAACAAGAATTTACTTCAATACATTTCAGAAGAAATCGATGAGGAATACATTCAAAGAGTTGAAAGTCTGGCGTTAAGGGACGAAGATTTAGATAAAAATATAATAATAGTTTACACACCTTTGAATGGAACATCAAATAATTTTGTCAGAAGGGTACTTAAAGATAGAG
>Ga0182240_100233_pt1 | contig 22113 bp, 22 predicted proteins | sample hydfrates4_PW_90_FD_145594 | JGI IMG/M metagenome (GOLD analysis project Ga0182240, IMG submission 145594) | Subsurface microbial communities from deep shales in Texas, USA - hydraulic fracturing test 4_PW_90 | ecosystem: Environmental > Aquatic > Deep subsurface > Shale gas/oil reservoir >...
TTTTGTGGTGCGAAACCCCAGAAAAAACATGTACACATGTAGTTCGCACTCTTGGAGCTAAACAATTAAAGTCCCCTCAGGATCAAAAGTGGATTTTGCTCCAACATGCTCAACCCTGTTTTTCCAATGTTTCCCTAGATAGTAATACCTCAAACTATCCTTCTCTGAGTCTATTATGTCTTCCAGCCTATGCCTTAATTGAGCAAATTGGGCTGGGTCAACTAGACACTCAAATACAGAGTTTTGGACTCTTTGTCCATAATTTACGCATTGCTTTGCGACCCGCCGCAATCTTTTTCTCCCTGCTTCCGTTGTTGTATTCACATCATAAGTTATCAGTACCATCATAGGCATTGTCCCCCCTATTTCCAAATAAAAGGTGGATAGTCATCTAAATCTCCTCTTAAATACCTGGAAAGCAGCAAGGCTTGGGCATATGGTAATAGTCCGATAGTTATTTTTTCGTCCAGAAAGGGATGAGTGATCTCATCTCTTTTTCTTTTTTGCCAAGCTTCCAGAACGGTTTTTCTTGCCCTGTCTTTCATGATCACCCCGCCTGGTTCCTTTGTTATAAAGTCATCCCCTGTAATCTGTCTACGGTTTATCAGGGTCATAGCCAACCTATCTGCTAAATACGGGCGAAATTCTTCCATTAGGTCTAACGCCAGTCCGGGCCTTCCCGGCCGGTCACGATGCAAAAATCCCACATATGGATCAAGTCCCACAGTTTCAAGAGCAGACTTGGTTTCATTTACTAACAAGGTGTATAGGAAAGAAAGTAAAGCATTCATTTTATCCAACGGCGGTCTGCGACTTCGCTCTCTCATGAAAAACGATTCCTTTTGACATAATATCATCTCATCAAATACCGAAAAGTAATATTTTGCCACCCTTCCCTCTATACCCCTTATTTCTTCCAGGGAAGAAGACTCACTTAACCTGACTATGTTTCTAGCCAACTCTTTGCTTACCGGCTCAATATCTTTAACATTACATTTATCACCATGGTCACTCATAAAACGCCTTAAAACAACCCTACAATTAGCAATCTTACCAATAATAAAACGGGAAGCCAGTTTCGCGCATTCAGACGCTGAATCAGCTATTCTGTACTGTTTTCGCCTTAACAACACATTCCCCTTTACTGGGCCAGAAACACTAGCCAGAAATTTTCCATGCCCGGTTAGAAAAGTTACCGACACACCTCTTTCCGCACATAAACCAAGCAAAGCCGGACTGGCTCCCATATAGCCAAAAGTTACTATCCCCTCTAAGTAATGAATAGGTGTCCGAAAGATTTCCTTTTCTTGTACTTTGACAACAAGATTTTCCCCGTCTTTGGCCAAAAAAGCGTCCGGGGTAGTTACATAAAGAACATTCAACATTTTTCTCATGATATTAATCTCCCGCTGTTTCTTCCTCCATTTCCATTATCAGCTTTTTTATATAACTGGTAGCTTGATTTCTTTTCTTGCCAAGCACCGGCATACACAAATGTGCCAGAGAACAATTCCTGCATTTCTTTCCTTTTACCGCTGCCGGAGTTATCCCTTTTTCAAACAATTCATGCATTCTCTCAGATAACTGTACAACCTTTTCCCTTAGGTTTTTATTAAAATCAACCCTGTGCCTGTGCCTTGTCTCACCATAGAAGAAATAACCATACTCCAGTCTTATTCCCAGCATTTCCTCCAGACACATGGCCTGGGCACACAACTGTACTTCATCTCTGTCATCGGGTTTCGGTTTACCCCTTTTGTATTCAACTATTCGGATTTCCGGGGAAAGATTTCTTTCTGATGTACGATGATACTCAATTAAGTCAGCCATTCCGTAAAGACCCAACCGTCTGGATACCAGCGGAACTGAACGTACAACCTTTACATTGTTCCTTGTTTCGGTAAAATAGGGGTCATCTACCCTCTCATGCAAGTGTCTGCCTTCAACAGTCCTAACGTTTTCCGCCCATTGGTTTTCAATGTGGATAAGGGCCCACTGCCTTTCACAAAAGGCAAAGTGCTGGATACCTGATAAAAGAAGTAAACCTTCGTCATCATAAGTCTTGGTATTCATCAATTTTCTTTTAGTCTAACTCCCGCAGGCAATGCTGAGTTGTTAATACTAACCTCATAATCATCATATGAGCGGGCCGGACGAGCGGGGTCTTTCCTGGTAACCTTTACAAGGTCAAACAGTTTGTGAGCCGGGGCATTGCCCAAGGCAGACTCATGCTCAAAAACAATAAGTTTACGGGCAGCCATTTTACCCCTTGCAGCGGAACGGTCGTGATCAAACATATTTATTAAGGCATCCCAAAGCAGTTCAAGGTCATCTTTGGAAAAACCCGTTTTCTCCGCCAGGTGAGCAGATATATAGCCTTCCACCCTGTATAGTGCATAGGGAACGATGTGTTTGCGGCCCATTTCCCTGTCTTTCTTTTCTGCGTCTTTTTCTGAAGTTACTGCCATTCTGGTAATGGTTACTTCCTGCTGGACAATAGGGTCTATGCTTCTGGCGAAATTAAGCTGGACAGGTCCGCGCACCTGACCGCAGTTGACCTCTGTAGTCATAACTGCCCCAAAAGCCCTGATGTCAAAGAAATGGTAACACATGAAACCGGTAATTTTCCTGGCCTCTTTCACTTCTTTAGGCAGTTTCTTAGATTCAGGTTCAATTCCGTAGAAATCATAAGCTTTTCTGTGCTGGGCATTCAAAACAGCGCCCTCACGCACATAAATGTCATAGCCCTCAGCCCCGTTTTTAACAATATCAACATAATTTCTGATTTTACGTTTCAAACACACGTCTGTTACCAAACCGAGGCCGGTCTCGGCATCAATACGGGGCATGTTGCCGGCATCCGGGTCCCCGTTGGGATTGCCGTTTTCTACATCAAACAAAAGTACAAACTCATACCTGTTTTTGATTGCATCTGCCATAGATCATCCCTCTTTCTTTTCATATTTTGAATACAGCGCCTGGCGCTGGTGATAGTAACCGAGGACAAACAGTCCCTGTTCCTCTAAGTTCAAATGAGAAGGGAAACTGTCAATCCCGCACATTACTTCCTCAATACGCTTGTCCGTGATACGCCCATACTCGGCTTTTGCAATATGGTGTTGAGTTAACCTGAGTAAAATAGGAAAAACCGTACCGGGAGAAGCGGAAGCCGCTCCAAAATACCTGTCTTTTATAGTGGCATTCAAACCAGGATTTGCATCCTCCTGCGCCTTTTCCAGAAGGGCAAACAGCCGCCCAAGTCTGTAGGCCACATTTGTGTTTTGCTCATTTAATGCCATTGTGATATTCACCTCATTTCCTTTGTTATAGTAGCGCCAGTTTCTTGCTAGGCAGGCTTTAATGATGGCTGCCCGGACATAATTCACCTTCTGGTCTGCCCTAATTCTGGAAAGAATTGAATTGTACAGCACCTGGGGATAGGGCATACCCGTAAGAATCGAACGCATCAGGACACCACCCAAAAGCGGCGGAATTCTTTTTGCATCGCCCAAAGGCGCCGTTTCTCTTAAAATCATGCCTATTGATATGAAATCCGGTTCATTTTCAAAACTTTTGACAATTGCCAGGTCGATGTAGTGTTGGCCGATTTTATCCAGAAACTTTCCATATTGGTCAACATGCCAGAACCTGACGGAAAGACGGCTGGCATTGGGTGCCAACCCGAGAATATAAAAATTTACATTCCGGTCAACACCTGTTAATCCTTCACTGACCGGTTCCCCTGCACGGACCTTGGTGAAAATATCATGTAATAACTGTACGGTCTGCGGGTCTCTTGTGACTTGTCTTTGCTCGTTCCCTTCCTTTTTACTGTCTTCTCTTACAGGAAAAAACAAGGCTCCCAGCAGGTCCTCCTCCAAACCATCCGTAGAACGCTCGGCCCAAAATACAGTGGTTGTATCTCCTATCCGTATTCTGTGTTTTTCACTTCTCAACAAATAATTAAGAGCTGTTGTATAGCCAAATGCCACATTTTCGCTGACCGGTGCATTATAGCTCTGCTCCTTCCCATAAGATTCAAAGGCCTTAAGATTAAAGGATACCAAAGAAGCTCCAACTGCCTGGGCTCCCGCCACTCCTTTGATACTCGGGTGCAACCGGGCTATGGAAGATTTTTTACCGGTAACCAGGCATTGACTGCTAACCTCCGACTTTTGATTGAAACAATAATTTTCCCAGGCATCCATAACCGCCGGTCGTTGATGAATATACCCCTCTGAACCTTCAAGTCTGAATATCAGGTTGCCTCCTTCAGACAATCCCTCAATGACCTCAGCTATTTTGCCGTGATTACCGGCATTCGCCATATCCCAGTTTCTCAAAAAGCTTAACACGGCAACTGCACCTTCGTCATTAATCCCGCCCAGTATCTTCTCATGAAGGTGGACAAAAGCTTCAAATGTTTCTTTTCTCCTGTCTTTTTTGTTTTTTTCTTTTTTATCTTTTGGATTAAGGCCAAGTACGTATTTACAGTTATCACACATAAAATTGGCCGATACCCCTGAAGCTCGTTTCACCTGCTGCGGAACGTCCATCTCACGTGAAACGAGTTTTTTCCCTTTTTCTACGCGCAAATCCACGATATCAACCAAATTACCCTTCTTGGAAAGGACCAGGGCGTAAGAAACCTTTGCCTTACTGTATCCCGGCCTGCTTACTTCCGAATCTTCGTCTTCCAGCAGTCTTTCATAATACTGATACAATGCATTAATGATCACGTATTTATCCCCCCTCCCTCCATCCGGGGTATTTCTATTATTCCTTCTTTCATTACTGCCCTGAAAAATCTTGGTGTCATGTTGTCGTTATAATCAATGTCCAACAGCATCCAACCCAAGTCTTTTTCATCCTTGTGCACTGAATGTGGTAGTGGTTCATCGTCCTCTACCAGGCGGAACCTAGCGGGAAATTCCCTGCATCCCAAATAGGGCTGGTGGTAGCACTGTCCCTGTCTGGCACGCCGCAAGGCAATGTTGTAGTGTTTCTCCGGCGTGTCCTCGGGACCGGCCTTGTTAGTTATCTCAAAATGCGCTTCTATTATGTAAGCCACATCCCTTAACAAAAGCGTGGCACGCTGCTGTCTGTCATCTGCTGCATATTGGCAGAGTTCAACAGGTTTCCCTTTCATGGCTTGTTTCACTTTCCCCGCCGGTATTTTGCTCCCTACTTCATTGCGGCGCAAATTATCAAAACGTATTTCATTAAGTACGTGTATCCTGTCCACTACCCACCGGATTGCAGGTTTCCAATGAATAGCCTCCAGGATTCCCCGAGCGGCAGATGGAGTTATGACATCATAACTCACCCTCTCCACCTTCATTTCCGGTCTGGTAAAGCAAGCATAATCCCCCCAGACCAGCAGGCGAATACCATAACCCATATCTATTTTCCCTCCTTTTTTAAATGATTAATGTATCATGGAGCAACATGCTATCAGTACACGGCAGCAGCCCCATTTCCAAGCTATAGTGTGCTCTATAGACATCCTCACGCAGGACATAAAACCTGCCTGCAATCTCTTCAAGGATTCCGAACCGGATCATTTCCTTAAACTCTTGTTCATACACTTGCACTGAATATCTTTGCAGTTTCCTGGCATATGTGCCTGGAAACTGGCTCCACCTGGCTTCCTCCAACAATTTCCTGCACTCGTAGTCCAATGGAATCACTACTGCAGTTGTATTTTCGTCAATAAGTTTGAACTTGTCAGCAATCCTGCGAAAAGGAAATCTCAGTAATTTCTCCTGTTCTTTTATTTCCGCCATTATTCTTTCCTTATCCAATTCCTCGCCCTCGATGTCATAGAGCATTGAAAAATAATCCTTGACTGCATCCAGGCTGAGAGGGTCTGGGTACCGCCTGAGTATGCCGTCCCCAATTACCGCCGTCCTGCTGAGCCAGCCCGCAGGCAGCCCGTGCTTCTCCGGCCTGAAGACATACACTTCGCCTTTTTCTCTCAGACCTTCCCGGTTACACCTGCCGGCCGACTGGGCAATGGAGTCAATACCTGCGGAGCTGCGGTAAACAACGGGGAAATCCACGTCAACACCGGCCTCAATCAACTGGGTGGAGACCACCCTGCAGTTCTCTCCTTTTTTCAGGCGTTCCCTTATGGTTTGTAAGACTTGAGACCTGTGGGCAGGACACATACGGGTGCTCAAATGAAATGCTCCCTCATACTGAATTTTTTCAAAGATGATTCGAGCATGTTTTTTAGAATTTACTATGCAAAGCACCTGGTTATGGGATAACAGTTTCTCTGCCAGCGAATCATCCGACAGTTCTCCCATGTGGTCTACACTAACCCTTTGGAAAGTCCTATACAATCCCTCAGGATCGTCGATTATCTCCAAGGGCTTTATCTCCGGCGGCAAGAACTTGTTTATAGCGGGCTGGGTAGCCGTGCACAGGACTACTGTTGTGTTGTAGTTGGCAATCAATTCAGCCAGAGCATTGATGCACGGTCTCAAAAATCCTGTGGGAATCATTTGAGCTTCATCAATTATTATTACGCTGTTTGCTATGTTGTGTAGCTTTCGGCACCGGGAACTTCTTGCTGCAAATAATGACTCAAAAAACTGGACATTTGTCGTAGCCACAATGGACATATCCCAGTTCTCGGAAGCCATTTTCAATTTTTCCGTAACCCTGGTATGGTACTCTGATTCTGTTTCCCTTGAATCGTCTTCAGGATATGTGAAATTGCTGTGATGCTCCAGCACCTTTTCTTCGCCAAATATTGTCCTGAAAACCGCTGCATTCTGTTCAATTATGCTGGTATATGGGATTACATATATAATCCTGTCCATACCGTGAGTGACCGCATGTTTGAGGGCAAAAGCAATTGAGGAGAGAGTCTTCCCTCCCCCTGTCGGTACCGTCAGGGTAAAAAGCCCCGGGCGGGAAACCGCCTTTTCCCTGCAACTAGCCAGAATCTCTGCCCTGCGCTTATTAACCAGCGTATCAGGTGCGCTACAACACTTATTCTCCAAAAAAATATCCAAAACAGATAACATCTCAGCCAATGAAGCCCTGTTGTCACGCAAAGATGCTTTTTCAAGATTCAGCGCCCGTTCAGTGTCTAGGAAATCTGCGTCTACCAGGGCTGAATAAAGGAATCTTATTAAAAATTGCATACTAAAGCCGGCACCCACAAAAGCCTTTTTCGCTGGTACAACGATTTCTTCGGGTTTAGGTAAGCCAATCTCACTTTTATATGCGCTGTAATCGGGCAACGATTCTTTGTTCAACCGGCCTTCCAGCGAAGACTCATCAGCTTTGCTTCCCCAATCGGGAAGCCCGCAATGGTGCCCGGCAATCACATAAGCCAGTATTTTACCAAAAACCTTATGGTACTCGTATGCCTCTACTGCTCCCGCTGTAGAATGATCAACCTTATTTTTATCCCCTTCTAACCGTCTTTGAAATTCAGGTGAGTATTTTCCGATATCGTGTAGAAGGCCAGCCAGGTAGCCCAGTTTCTCCGCCCCAAAACTCCCGGCGAAACCGGCAGCCAGTTTTGCCGTGTCCTCCAAATGGTGTTTTAGCAAGTGCCACTCACTTTTGTTTTTTTCGCTATCAGAATGCGCGTAATATTTCATAGTATCCCCCTTTCAACACCAGAGCAGTTAAATTATGTTATTCAGCCTTGTCATCTGCTGTAAAAAGTGTTAATTAGGGATTACTGAATAACCCTGATTTTAAATGAAATTAACAAAAAGCCACAGCTTCAATTTCCGAAAATAGCTCCTTGAGAATTTGATAAAAAAGAATACGCAGGCACGCCATAATACGGCCAAGGCTGTAGAATCTTTTGCCTTCGCCGAATTTACCTTCTACCACATTGCGATCTTTTGCGTCCTGTTTCTCCATTTGTCACTCGACATATTGTTCAGTATTGGATGGACGTCCCAGCCTTGGGCCACTCAACCGGATTCCAAGTTCCTTACAATAACGGAGGTTGGTGTTGATTGCATATCCTTCTTGTCCGAGATAGGCAAAAATAAGGGGATAACCGACGTAGCCCTTGTAAGTTTAAGATACACCTTCTTTTTTGGTTTTGGAATTATCAAAAGGTGATACATCAATATCGAGGGCAATAAAAATTCTGCTTTATTGACAACTGCAGCAATATTTTAGTTTTACCAGTTATCGGGCATAAAAGATAGATACTCTTTAAATTCCTCTGCATATTTGCTCTTCAGCTTTTCTAATATTTCAAATACTACAGGGCAGATAGAAGCATTTTCAATCATGATAATTAACCTTGATGTAAACTCCGGCTTGTTTGTATGGGGATATTCCCTACAGGCCCTGGGCCTAACTTCATAAATAGAGCAGCCGTTTGCTGTCAAAAATTTGCACGGCCTGGAATCTAATACCCATCTGCCGCTTTTATTTTTCGTTAGGTATTTATTTATGAACTCTTTGTCACTTACACCCAAGTACTTTGAAATTCTTTTTATATCTTCATTTTCAAGGCCCGTGCTTGTATTTTTACAGCAGTTGGAGCAAGCAACACAGTCAATTTGTTCAAATAACTTCTCATGCAGATAATGAACGATCTCATCAACTTCCTCGGGATCCTGCCCCTTTAAAAAACTCCTGAACAACCAGTTTTCTTCTTCCACTTTTTCAGATGCTTGAAGTAAATTTTGGGGATCCATTATTGTTGTACACACCTCTTCCATTTTACTGCTTACTTACAATAAATAAATCCTTCCTGCTCATTACCATATACAGCAGATTCAGGCAAGGCCAATACCAATGAAATAGAACTTGTTACACTTCCTCCCACGATATATTTGTTTGATTTTTCAACTTTTTCCCAAATTTCCTACCTGTCATCTTCAAAAAACCACTCTTTCAATAGTTTTTATAACTGCTCCATTACCATATTCACTGCGTGAACAAATCCGAAAACGCTTGGAAGAAAAATTAAAGGAACTGGGAAACCTCAAAGGCAAACACCATAACAAAGCTGGCTGCAGGCTGGTGCCCATCCCACCTACGGACGCTACCTTAAGACCTTAAAAAAACGGCGAGGGGCCACGTGTACCGGGCATTACAAAAGGCTTCTCGCCTTTTCATTTTCTTCAAGAGCTAATGCCACAGGTCCGTGAGCATTACTTGCTGCAGCGTAATTAACATTTACGGTTGCTTTCTACCTTGACTTTTTTAATCGTCTCCTGATTTCCTTTGCAATATGGTTGGAGTTTCACCTTTAGAGGTTCCAGGTGTTTGTTGCCATTGAACACAGACCCGAAAGATTACTCCAACAAATTTTTGCCGAGTGTTGTGTACGACCCTCCGCTAAAGAAGGTGTCCTGGGCGATACCAACAAGCTTGATATATCAGGTGATGGTACCTGCATCAAATCCGGCGGCAGCCCTTATGGTAAAAAAGTCTGTGACTGTATAAAAAAAGGTATATACAATTGTAAATGTCACCGCAGATTTTCTGACCCCGAGGCCAGACATGGCTGGAATGCAGGTAATTTTAAACCTCCACCATGCTATGCCTTCTTTAAAGTATATTTCATAAAAATTCTTGAAATTAATTTCCGAAATCACTCATTACTTAAGCTTTTTTCCTTAAATCATCAAGATAAGATTCTTGTTCAATAGACCTTAAAGCCAACTTCTCAAGAATTTTTTCTTGTCTAGCAAGTCTATCAATAGTAGTAGTTCTAAATTCCATCAGGCCCGCTGTTTGTTCAAAAATATTGTCTACCTTCCGTCGCAACTCTTTCACGTCTGCTTTTAGTTCTTTCTGCCCTTCTTCTAGTTTAGTTTGCCTTTCTTCCATGGTTTTAAGTCTAGTATCCATATTGGCTTGTCCTTGTTCCAATTGGGCTTGTCCTTGTTCTAACTGGGTTTGTCCTTTTTCTAGGTTTTCAAGCCTGTTATCCATGTTTTCTAGCTTTTGAAGAATTTGTTGAAGTAATTTCTCAGTCATTTTTCGCTTCCCCCTTCAATGTCAATTATATCAAAACAAAAGAACTGATGCAGGATTTTTTTAGTAACTTCACAGCCTCGTCTTAACCGCTCTGACCACCTAAAATTAGAGAATAGCCATTTAAATCTTATACTTTCTTAATATTGCTCATTATTTCATACTTACCCAACCCTTGGGCAACGGATAACGTTCTTCAATTGGTTCAGTATTTTTTTAAGTTTAGGTGGGAATTTCTTTATTGGAGGATTTAAATTGATGCTAACATTTATAGCATTGATTAACTCTAATACTGTTTTTTTAAATTCATAAACAAGGGAAATAATACACTCTGAACAAGTAAAATTATACATACGTATCTAATGCCAGGTTAAAATATGGATTGATAGAATCATTTTTTATATACAGCATTTTCATCCCACCTATCTTGTATTTTTTTACCCAGCGCCTCTGTAATATCTAAAAGATTTTTCGGACTTCGATACATCAAATTTCCAATAACTATTGTATCTACATATTCCAGAATTTCTTGAGCTTGTTTAATTGTCTCTATACCTCCACCATAAATAATGTGAATATTATCTCTTTTGGCCGCCACTTCAGATATTAAATTCAAATCACCATATATTCCGCTGTATTCTATGTAAAATATTGAAAAATTAAATATTTTTTCTGCGAGTATTAAATAAGAAATAGCTTCTTCTAAATCAAGGAACCTGGATTTAGTTTTGTGAGCCACAGCAGCATCAGGATTACAAACCAGATATCCTACCGGTGTTACTTTGGTCCAGGGTATCAGTTGTCCATAAGTTGTGATAGCTTTTAAATGCGCATCCCTCAACCATAATAATTCACCAGCATTTAAAACTACCGGGATCAGGTAGCCTGTAACTTCCGTCAATATAACCTCCTTCTCTGATATTTCATGAAAAATTGGCCCCCTGTAACCGCAGTGCAAGATTTCTTCTAATAAATTCAAGGAATTTTCCATGGTAATATTTTGGGTGCCACCTATAATAATTGCATCAATTTCTGCGATTTTAAGAACTTGTAGTGCTTCGCGGGACAATTTTTTATCAGGGTCCAATTTAACAACAATTCTAAACTGTTTCCAATTATCTACCACCATTAACCTCTCCCCTTCTTATCTTTCTTGATTAATTCTACATCTGCTGTAAGTTACCTCCAGTAAGTTCGACAAAAAAAATCACCCCCAGAAAATTTACTTACCTTTTGGGGGCAAATTTTTACTGTAATACCTTTTCTAATTCAGAAATACTATTAATAGGCTTCCGGCAGGCAAAATTCTCACAAATATATACTATCGCTTTATTATCTAACATTTTACCGCTGAAAAAGGCATTAAAATTCAAGAAATTGCTCCCTATACAAGAGTGTTCATTGCTAGGTGCTTAACAGCCAAATTCGGGAATGGAGTCAATAGCGAGCGAAGCGAGGGCTTCAGCCTTTACCCTTGACGGAATGGACGAATTGGCTAAAATGCATGGGCATGAACGGTAATGAAATTCTTCGATTTCATGAGCATTAAGGCTTAATTGTCCAAAATTAGGGGGTCAGATGCTACACTCAAGAATTTATTCTTTCAAGCAAAGTTTAAAAATCTAATTGTAGTATTTCTACACCTCAACTCATAGTAATTTCGTCTTTTTTTATAGCTTCAAGAGCTAGTCTCGAAAAGGAGTGGTGCACCATGCAAGCATCAAAAAAACGCCTTGGGCAGGCGGGGTAATAATACTTATTTATCTTATTACTTAAAGAGCTCAAGTAGACAGTTATGAATAGGTTTGAAAATTTCTTCAGGTAAGCTGCCTATATAGGTTTGTATTCGACTGACATCCACTTACCGAAGCTGGTCAATTAAAGCGATAGATGTTTGGGGTAATCGGCAAAGCATCAATCATTTTATTAAGTTCTTTTTTGGGAGTACCTATTTTTGATCCTCCCTTTGAATTTTACATTTTCATAAAAAAAAATCGTCAGTTGTCCCTATTTTATCAAGAAATTTTTAACTCTCTAGATAATAAAGTTAGTTTTACAAATAGTATACCACATACCGTCCTTCCAGTATATGTATATTTTATGTATAGTTAGGGGATTAATGAGTATCGTTTTTAAACATGACACCAGTGACATGTCGATAAACGTTACCTTTCTAATAATAGCCTCCGAAAGGGGCTACGAATAGCCGATTGACACAAACACCGGATTATATCACCAAAATGTATTATTAATTCATTAACCCCCTAGACCGGTTGCATCTTTCAGGGTGCTCGTATCTATGGCAATAAATTTCATATCGTGGTTTAGTCCTTTATCAAGCGGCATGAAAGAATCTAAAGCAAGACTATAGATTTCTGCAAGGTTCTTGTTTGGATTGGGAACTTCCGCTTCTAAGACATAGGAGAAGAATTCGCCGGTTTTGGTTGTTAGTCCTCGAACCGTGACGGGAGTACCCGGCTGGAGGTTTAAGGTTTCTCAGAGAGTGAGCTCCGTCCTCTTTAATAATGGACGAAAGGAACCACTATTTGGTTACCTATGAATGCGACTTATATCCACTCATGAAACTCTTTTGCAGTTTTCAAAGGCCCCTCCAGAATAAGTCAGCTCCAGAAATCCACAGCGGTATTTAAAAGGCGCCGTTGGTAGTTTCCAAAAAGGTTTAACTGTCCAGCCCGGTTAACTGTTTCACATTGTCAGAAGAAAGTTCAAGTAGCCAGATTTCTTCCGTGCCGCTGCGGGTGGACACGAAGGCCAGTTTATCCCCGTTGGGCGACCATGCCGGGTATAGTTCATGGGCCAGATCGCTGGTAAGTTGTTTGGTTGTACCGTTTTCCCGGAGATAGAGGTTCCAATTCCCGTCTCTATTAGCTGCAAAGGCAATTCCCTTTCCTACCGGGGCGACAGCCGGGTGTTTTGGGTAACCACTGTCCAACCCTAAAGGAGTTAAAGAGTTTCGCGGCACAGCATATAGCAAAAGCCCCGTCCCTTCGTCCTTAAATCCATTGACTATACTCAAGCTTTCCCACTGGCCAATCACCAGGGTGTTGTGGTCGGGCGATTGGCTGGCCCGGTCATTGGGTATTTGCCCTTTTCCCAACAAGAGTCTTATCGGCTCTTTCCCACCTGCATCGACCAGAAACAGGTCATAACGGAATGTGCGGCTGTGATTGTAATCCTGGTGGGTTTTCAAGACCATGAGGCTATCGTCATTTTGCGAAACTACAAAGATCTACTTGGGAAACACTTTCTCTTCCCCATCGTGGGACCATTGTGGACCGGCAATTTGCTTGTCACCCTGAAATTCAGTGCGGAGAAGGCAGCAGTACTGTTGGTTTAATAGCCTCCTTTTCGAGCTTTTAGATGTTTTCCTCCCCAGTGGTAGAACATCCCCAAGAAAAATTACCAAGGAGATGATTACTAGAAAAAAGTTCGGGTAGATGTTATTTAGTCTCCTTACCACGGCTATTAACTGGTTACTAAAATCTACATAAATCTGAAAAGTCGCTACCGAACAAGGAAAAAGGGACAGAATTTTACCTGGCCATCACATTGGCAACGTCAACATATCAGCCCCTGGAGCGAAATGCCGCCCGCTTATCAGGTCTCACTTAATCTTTTTTCTTTAGCTACCAATCCTCGTAACAGGTCAAACAATTTTGAAGGCTAAAAACCCAAACAAGATACCAAGGCTACCATATACCAGGAATGCTTGAATGATCCCAGGATACTTTTGAACGGTATGAAATTCACGTGGAAATACTCGTTGTAGCGAGGTATTCCGATGGGAATGGGAAATATGGTTATGCTTACTAAGGCCACAAGGTAAAGGAAAGATAAATTAAGTAGCAGCTCTCCATATAAAGAAACTTTTTGCTTTTTCCTTTTACGAATTATCAAAATCAAGATTCGAAACGGAATCCAGGTTATCAATGCAAAAAACCAAATAAAATCGGAATCAATCAGCAAAACAATCTCCTCTTGCCCGTATAAGATTAGAAAAAGAAACTCCGTATTTTAGGTTGTGGCCGTTGAGCTATCGCTGGTTCGAAAATATCACCGTTCTGGTGGGTGGCAGCGGATCACTCCATGTTCAGATACATCAGCTCAGTTTAGCAATCCATTACTCGTTAGTAGTCATTGTGTAATACCAGTGAAATGTGGGTTGTTAAGCACTTACTATTTACTACGAATAACAGAGATGATGTCGAGCTAGGCGCTAATTACTGTTTGCATGGAGTTAATCAATATCAACTATTTTCCAGGCATCATCTATTTTGTGAAATACAAACATATGAAAAACAGTGTGATCACCTCGTTTCCACCGAACATTTATTACATATCTTGGGCGACCAATATTATCTTCCGAAAATGAAGTACCTCTGACTTTAATTATTCTCTAAATACCCATTTTGAGTAATAAGCATTAACAGAAAAATCAACATAATTTTTAGATATTTCGTTCCCAAATACTAATGTGGAAGTCATTCGTTCATCTTCTAGATAGTAATAACCACGTTGTTCCATGAAATCTATCAATACCTGTTGTGCATTATCTGGTTTAGCAAGATAGACTTTGGGATACTCTTGAATTTGCACAATGTCTGCTCCGGTAAACATTATTTTAATAAGCCCCATCCCACTTAATATAGGATTCGGAGTATTAAATTTATCCATTGATACTATTATAGACGTAGTTAACAAAAAAACGATAGCAATAAAAATGCTTGCTATGTTTCTAAATCTCTCTTTTTCTTTCAAACTAATCCCCCCCAATATAAACCTACTGATTCTTTATTAAACATAAACTATCTATTACGCAGTTGCATATATGCCAACCAGATTAAAATCTAGGCGGTTTAGAGCTCTCCAAAAGTGTTCCTTCCTTGTACCGGTAATTTTGAGGATTGGCCAGCTTGCCTACTACCCACTTTCCAGATTCAATCCAAACAATTTCTTCTTTTGTATGAGGGTAGGCATAAATGTTTCCTGTAGCCTTGGCCACATCGGACATGTCAAAATGATCCTTTTCTCAGAGGTAAATCCATACGTATCCGGGGAGTGTACCTGTTGATATTGCCACCAGTTTTTTTGACCGTCACCGTCCATGTCCACTTCTTGAGGTGACCCTATGGCCAATAGTTTTAGCCACTGTTTTTTGTCAGGGTCATACCCGACAATTTTCATTTCACCATAGGTTGTCCCCATTCCGCCGTTTGTTACCACTTCCTTTTTCCCCGTCAAGGTTTTGATCTTGAGCGGTCACTTCTAGCCTTCAAGGCCGTAGTTCCCTACAATACCCAGGGCGTAAGTATTGCCTTTATGCTCCTGGAAAGCACGAATTTCACCTTGGTGAGGTTGATGTGCTTTTTGCTTGCCTGCAAAATCTATCAGTTCAACTTTTTTGACATTATACCAACCCGCCTGGGGTTTACCCTGCTGCAACAGCTCAACAGGTTGGGGTTCAAAGGTTAGTTTTTTTGCCTGTCGCTCGAGTGTAGCTGCGGAACATTGAATGGCCACAAGCTCGTGTACTCCCCGGATGGCATCGTAATTATACCGGGTAATTTGAATCCACTCACCGTGCTGACGAAAGTAAACCTCAGTGCCCCGATGGTCAGGTGCAAAATTAACATGAACTTCCCCTTCTCTTCCAGCCGGCACCAGTTGACCGTCGAGGGGCAGCTCGTCCAGTACATCCCGGACCACCTGCTGCAGCAATGGGTCGTCCGGGCTTTCCCCCTGCTTTCTCCAGGGCGGGTTCTCGTCCCTGAACACAGCAATTGTACCCAGTGTCTGAGCCAAGGAGGGGTCAACGCCCAGATCACAGCGTTCAGTTTCTGTAGCATTAAGTGGTACGAGATGGTCAGAGGCATCAAAGCGGACCTGGTAACTGCCGGTATCCGCTTCCTCAAACGCTACGGAAGGTAACCATTGCGCTTCCCGGATCAGTTGATCTGAACCCAGGGCGGGCAGCCCGCTTCCCTTAAACTCGCGTTTAAAATGGCACGTTTTTTCGGAGTAACCATTGAAGATGTGTTTATCGATGATGAATATAGGATAAATAAGTTAGGAGAAAGGCAATAACAAGGGGATAAACATATTTCATGTTACTTAAGGCTGCTATTACTGGAACCAATTGTATTTATTAGCGATAATCCGGCCTATCTTTTTGTTCCCCCCCCTTGTTCCTCACAAGCTATCGCCACAATGCATAATTACCAATATTTCAGTTTACCCATTACTGTAAATTTACTTTAACCTCGTCACTATTGTAAGATAAGCCGGTTGACAACCGGCGTTCTATTTCCTTGCCCTAAAAGCTGGCTGCCTACTGTAACCACTTTCCTGTACCGTAGCGGTAATTATAGAACTTCACCAAGAAATCATAAGTTGCCGGTTCAGCAGCTTGCATTTCCTTGAGGGTTTTATATGCTCTGACATTCTCTAGCCTGGTGAATAACCAGGTATCTCCCTGTTTCTTCATTTCAACTTCTAGAATGGCTGGAACAAACCCGAAGCCGGAGAAAAAGTTAGCCACAATGGTTGCTGTGATATGATTTTCAGTAGAAGTAGCCTGGAGAACATTGAAAACAGGGTCCTGCCTTACCTCCAGGGCTAGAAAGTCATTCCATCCTGTACTGTTTTTGACTGCCTCGGAAAAACGGCTCAGGTAATACTCGTTTTTCTTCTTGAATTCAAGATCTTCTTTCGAGTCGCTGCTGGTGGGGTGGCCAGTGTTGGCTGTCAAGTAGGCCGTCCGCAAGGCCACGTCGATAAACTTCTGGTTAAGCTCAGCCATCTCGCCGTAGCTGTAGAAGTTGCTTTTTTCCCACTCCCGCTCCATTTCCTCTATCTCAGTTTCATTAACTTCTACCTGGGGAATTTCGCTAGCTAACATGGCGGAAACTTCCGATGGCGGTTGGGCATTGGCCAATTTTTCGCCCAGGATTTCCAAGATATTAAACTTGATGGCCTCCTTGTCGTAGTTCACGCCAGCCACATTCTCCTCTTGCCCGTCCGGATTGATCCTGCCGTACCTGATTAGATTGGTCCCCGGGTGAAATTCAAAGAAAACCAGCGGCTTGGTTATGGCCGGCCTTTCCCCCTGCTCCTCCGCGAAGCCCCTCGGCCGGTACCGGGCCAGGTACTTGCTCAAGGTATCGGCAGGCGTTTCCCCGGTAGCATCACCAAGATTCCCTTCCCAAAAGGTAGTGAAGATCATGTTTAAAGTCCTTACGAACTCAAAGTGATCCCCCTGCCGGATGTAAAACCTGCCAGCCTCTCCTTCCGGGAAGTAATAGGTGGTTTTCATCAGGTCCGGGGGAATCCAGGCGAGGGGGGCCGCTGGCAGAGCGCTTTTCCTGGGAGCGCTTACCGCCGTTCGGCGGGCTTCCAGCAGGTTTCCTTGTTCCAGATAGCTCAGCATCTGGTCGTAATAGCGCTGCTTATCCTTGATCACTACCCTTTGAGTAACAGCCTGCCAAATAACCTCTGCCCCCAGCGCTTCGCTAACAAATCTCACCGGTACTAAAGTTCTGCCTTTGACTATCCTGGCCGGTATGTCCAACGAAACGGGCCGGCCGTCGAGGTAAGCCACTTTCTGTCCAACGGTTAATTTAATGGTATCTGTCTTACCGGCGGTGGCGTGGAGCCTAGTCCTGGCCGTAACCGTCTTACTTGCCGCATCCCAGGTGGCTTCCTTTCCGAAAGCCTCAAAGATTGGCCGCATGGGCACCAACACGCGGCCTTGCTCCAACACAGGGGGTACGTCAAAGTTCATACTTTCACCGTCCAAAAGCACTTTTACTGGCTGGGCGGCCAGCGCCCCTGCCGGTAATAGTACTGCCAGCAAGGCTATAACGACCAGCGTAGCCAAACAGTGTTTATTCATTAGCAAACCCTTCATTTTAGCTAGAGTAAGTAAAAAAAGTTGGCAACTATCGATTATCTAACTTTTTAGCTACTTCTTTTAAAGTTCGGTCAATAGACGCAACCTTTACGAGTAAAAAGATGAAACCGCCGAAAATTATTGCAGTTAAACCAATATTGAACATCACAATTACGCTCGGTAAAATGCTCGAAGTCCACCATGGTACAGGGTGCATCTTAATAAACTCCTTTCCTGTTTTTAATTATTTCTTCAATAGTTATACCGTCAAAGTCAAACCACTTCCTCGCCCTTTCCTCTACTTGGTAGCTCAATTCAGGGATTGTTAGTCCCTGATGAACGTTAAAGATTGCATCTTGAACTTTCTTGGGAAGCAGGTTTTAATATCTTAGGGCACGTAAAGCCGGTACCCTTTTCAAGGGCATTATTTTCTTTATAAAATTCCTGGGCGTACGCCCAGACGTATATTTCCTCGGCTACGATAGCTGCGTCGGCGTCAATGCCGCTTTGCCTCTCCACTTGGGAAGGCAAGCACTCTTCGGGCTTACTTTCTATATTTCCTTCTTATTTATGGTGTTTACCATAAGAAATTTCATCTACAGCCAGATAACGCAGCCTATTATAGTCTGTATCACCAAACTCACTTTGTAGTCCTTGTTTTTCAACTTCTTTGACTGTCTTCCAATCTAAATGGAGATGTTCTGCCACAGCCTTTACGGGTATTAATTTACAAAGTTGCTGTATGTAAGTAGCTAGGCGTCTGGTCACTCGAAGTCCTCCGGGAGTAGCAATATCCAGTTCTTCAACTCTTACTTGGCCGTAATGAGGGCAATATATCTTGCGATAATTGAGATATATTAAGGTTTTATGTGGACATAATGAAAGATCTCGCAAAAAACGCTGAGGTTTACGAATGTCCTTCTTTTTTAGCTATTTTTTTCAACGGAAATGGAGAAGAACCACACTTTTAAATTACCAGCCTTGCCAGTGTGGCGAGACCAAAAAGCATAATTACAATGGCAGATATTCTATTCACCCAACGAATCAGCCGGTCGGCCAGTTTATTCCGAAATAAACTATAAATACCGCTGGAAATATACCACCATATGGCAGCACCGGCAAAAACCCCTGAAACCAGGTTTATTATTGAAAGAACGCTTGGTTCCTCTATTGTTAACCCCAAACCGGCAAAAACTGCAGCATAGCCAAGCACCAGCATGGGGTTGGAAGCAGTCAACACCAGTGTGGAAACATAATTTGTAACCAAACCCCGATTATTGTCCGATGGTTCCCCTGCATAGGGCTGTGATAAATATGTTTTTAGGGCCAAAAAACAGAGAAAAATGCCGCCAATTAGATAGAAAAACTTTTCTTCCCGTATAATCAACTCCCTGACAACACTCAACCCGCCAGCGGAAATCCCAGCATATATGCCGTCCACGGTAGCTGCTCCCAATCCGGATACAAAGCCACTTAGCCGGCCGTGGGACAGACTCCGTCTAATGCAAAGAATGTGAACAGGGCCAACCGGCAACGAAACAACAAAACCGGTAACAGCCGCTTTTATAAAAACCATCAGTTTCAGCTCCCCTCTGTTATCTACCTTACTACCAGTATAATAAAATTTTGCCTCTTGGGAAGTAACATGAAGCTTGATTTCTACAAAATATATCTGGTTTTGCTAAAAACTCATGTTCGACCTAAGAACGGCTAAAAACCTCATAGTTAACAGATTCCTTTCAAAAAGTTCTACACTACATTGAAATTTTCATTTTTTTCTTTGTTTTAAATTCACATTTCAAAACGAAATCTGAAGCCTGCATTGTCTGATTTCGAAAATTTCGTAGAACGATTCTTTAATGAAGACACGTTTTTCATACCTGTATTTGGGCAATCCTTCAGGGTAGATGTCAAAGAAACAGAAAAGGAATATATCCCGAAGATGGTATACTAACAATCTCAACCAAAAAAAGGTATGTATCAATGAAGAGAAGGAGAACTTTGTCCGCAAAGAGCGCAGGAGTGATAATACTGAACGCAGACTCTATTTTGAAAATGTAGATGAAGATAAAATCTCGGCCAGTTACAAAAATGGGCTGCTAATGGTAAACCTTCCAAAAAAAAAGATAAAAGATAAAAAAGGAAAATCCATCGCAATTGAATAATAATACATTACGAGGCCTGTGGAAGCTTGTTCTCTTTTTTCCACAGGCCCCAATAAAACTACTACTAGGTAGGTATTGATATGTTTTTCCTTTAAATAGACTACCTTAGCACCAAATTCTATTTAGATGACAATCATCACTTTTTGAAAGCATTTATGAGTACCCTGCAGGCATCTTTTGCTGCAACTATTAAACCTATATGATAAATTCTTTACATAAATTAACCAAACACCTGACTATCAGCCAACAACCTGTCATAATCCCGATACTGCTCCGCCTCCGCCAGATTATGTTCACTTGTTTTGTTATTCCCCTCAAGGTCGGCTATTGTTCTGGCTATTTTCAATATCCTGTTGTGCATTCTAATACTCAATTTCAATGAATCAAATACCTGCTTGTAAAACTCTTCAGTATTTTTAGCAAGTGTACAAAATTTATTTATCAGCTCTCCATTCATCTGTGAGTTACACTCAACCCCGAGATAATCTTTAAATCTTTCTCTCTGAATTTTTCTGGCCGCTTCAACTCGCTTTTTTATCTCTGCTGAGGTTTCTTTCTTTTTATAATCATGCAGTTCTTCATATTTTAATCTCGGTACTTCAACCTGTAAGTCTATTCTATCCAGTAACGGTCCGGAGATCTTGGTAAGATAACGGCTGATTGCATAAGGTGTACAGGTGCATTCACGGTCCGGGTCAAAAAAGAAGCCGCAGTTGCAGCCGTGCAGATAACACCTTTGGAGCCATAATTTTACCTACCGGATAACACTCCCGGTTCCAGACTCAAAAAAACACAACTTAAAAAAGAATAACTACAAAAGAACTGGCCGAAATGTCGGGAATGAGTGCCGAACAGCTATCCAACATCGAATGTGGGAAATCGGGAATCAGTATATCAAATTTAAGACGTTTAGCAAAAATACTCAACGTTTCTGTAGCCTATTTAGGTTGCTTTAAAGATATGCCGGAAGATACCCCTGGCCAGCGATAAAAAAAAGCAGGATACTATCACGGCCTTACAATAAAAGAAACAGCTGAAAGGATAGGAGTTGATTATACTACCATAAGGCGCTGGGAAAATGACCGTTCTTAGCCATTGAAAAAGTATAATAAATTAGTGGAAAAATTTGTAGCTATTTTATATGAGTAATTTCCCCTGAAAAACCCATATTTTTGTAGAAGTTTGAATCGTGAAATAAGCTTAAAAGGCTGAGGTTTATATGATTTTTATCCCGTGGCCTTTTTCACAAAGTGCTCCGAACGTGACTTTTTCAGGAGAAACTAACTAATACAGCTTATCGTTCTCCACAAGGGAATGCCATAATCAAATGCTTCTTTAGGACATTAAAAGAAGAATATGCATGGCAGCATAGGTTTGAGTCTTTTAAATAGATACAGGAACATATGTTTGTTTTTGCAGAAAATCAATGATATATTATATCAAGAAAAGAGTGTTCTGATTGGCTTATCCTGATTTATCCAGCAGGCAGGAAGAAATCCTTAAATTTATAAAAAATATGCAGGAATCAAAAGGTTATTCACCCACCGTCAGGGAAATATGCAGAGCGGGCTGACCCCCTAAAATTGGAGAATAGCCATTTAAATCTTATACTTTCTTAATATTGCTCATTATTTCATACTTACCCAACCCTTTGAATATTTTATCAGTCTTTCTTATGGTGTCAATGGCAATGGCTAACGCCTGCTTCGCACCCTTGACACCACCTAAAGTAGCCTGATTAGAAAAACTTAAGGGTCGGTTAAGATTAATATCTTTAGTTTTCAAAGAGCATTTGTATCATTAAGCAACCATTTCATGACCAGTAATTTGGCCGTTCGTAATTGATTTATAAAATTCATTTGGAGCCAGATAATTGATACTACTATGTCTGCGCCTGTTGTTGTAATAATCTATATATTCACTAACTATCTGATAAGCTTCAGCAAAATCAGCAAATTCGTTACGTTTATAGCATTCATCCTCCAAGATAGCGTGGAATGATTCTATGTATGCGTTCATATTAGGTGTTTTCACAGGAATTCTTTCATGTTCAATATCCCAGGT